>Ga0265327_10000212_pt1 | contig 121556 bp, 109 predicted proteins | sample 41621metaG_FD_202089 | JGI IMG/M metagenome (GOLD analysis project Ga0265327, IMG submission 202089) | Rhizosphere microbial communities from Carex aquatilis grown in University of Washington, Seatle, WA, United States - 4-16-21 metaG | ecosystem: Host-associated > Plants > Roots >... | reverse complement strand
TAAGTATATCTGTCTTTGACAAAGTGCCAATTAAAGAACTTTTCACAAACCCAATACAACAAAATTTCAAAGAACAAAATTCTAATCAATTGAATATCTTCGACTAATATCAAAACGCTAGTGATAATACTTAACGTTTTAATAAATAAAAAAGGAGTGCATAATGCGCTCCTTTTTTTATTTCAATCTAAAATTCTTTTACCTGGTGATAATATTTAAGTGGCTTTTAGAAAACCTTTATTCCTGTATAATGGTAAAGTATTTCAACTCCGTTATATCTGTTGCAACAGGGTTGATAACAAACATCTCTTGTAATAATTGTGTAGATAAAATGCCAGCGATAGCCATTTGATCCGTTTCAGAAATATTTTGCGTATTCTTTATTTTGGATATGAGTACCTTCACTTTTTGGGGATTAAAAAAACCAAATGCTTTTAATTTTTCATCTGATAATATTGCTTCAATATAACCAGGCGCATCAGCATTAAAGAAACTGCTAGTTATAGGTGCCCTGTATGCCTGCTTTGATCTTTTATTTATTGAATCAGGGATTTTTCCTGCGCTCATTTTTTTAAGGAGAAATTTTTCATTCAGGCAATTTAGTTTAAAACTATCCGGTAAGCCTGCACAAAATTCAATTACACGATAATCCAAAAAGGGATAACGGCCTTCTACCGAATTGCCCATGGCCACACGGTCGCCTTGCGATGATAACAAATATCCCGACATGAATATTGAAGATTCCAGATACTGCGATTTTGCAAGGCCTGTCCAATTTTCAAAATCATCCGGTAATTGAGTGCGTACTTTTTCGAGTGGGTTATAATCATTTAATCCTGCAGTTATTTCTTCTGAAAAATAGGTTTTTATTCTTGATGTATTATGCCAGCGTAGTAGGTGGGAATAAAACGGATCGTTTGTTTCTGCAAGCTTATAACCGAAAAACATTTTTAATGATAAGTTATTAGCATCCCTTATCATTGGAATATAAGGATAAAGTTTAGACAATAACTTTGGCCTTGCAACAGAGTTGGGTTGATGTGCCCAAAATCTTCTTATCTTATCTTCTTTAAAAATATCATAACCAGCCAATACTTCATCTGCACCTTCACCTGTAATTACAACCTTAATATTTTGTTCTCTAACTTTTTTTGAAAGCAGGTACATCGGCGTTGGCGAAGTTCTTAATATAGGAAACTCAGTATGCCAGATTGTATTTGCAAATTCACCAGCTATTTCCGCTGCTGTACATTCAAAAGATGAATGGTTTGTATTAAAATATTTTGCAGCTTCGTTTTGATAAACTGTTTCATCAAACTCTTTTTCCTTAAATCCTATAGAAAAAGTATTAAGATTACCGGGGCTGATTTGATGTATCAAACCGGTAGTAACGCTGGAATCGAGGCCGCCACTTAAATAAGCCGCTACCTGCACATCGGCCCTAAGCCTTATTGCAGTGGCATCAGTTATCAAATCTCTGAATTCTTCAACGGCATCATTGAAATTATTATGCCTGGTATCTTTTGTCTTTGAAAAATCGAGGCCCCAGTATTTTTTTATTTTTATACCATCGGCGTTTACCGTCATGTGATGGCCGGGAGATAGTTCATAAATATTTTGAAAGGGGGTATCTGGAGTTATAGTTGTCCAAAATGTGAATATTTGTGCAAGGCTTTCGGGGCGTATTGCTTTATCAATTTCATTAAGTGTAAACAATCCTTTTATTTCTGAACAAAATGCAAATGCTCCGTTTTGCGCCCAATAAAACAAAGGCCGTATGCCTACACGGTCACGGGCAATAAATATTTCCCGTTTTTTTTTATCCCATATACAAAAAGAGAACTGGCCATTTAAATACTTGAGGCAATCGGCTCCGTACAAAGCGTACATCTGCACCAATACTTCAGTGTCGGAATGAGTTTTAAGTGTAATGCCTTTTTTAGCAATTTCAATACTTAATTCTTTATAATTGAAGATTTCACCATTATAAACAATCCAATAATTTTCAGATTCGTCTGATAAAGGTTGTTGGCCAGAAGCTATATCTATAATGCTTAAACGCACATTACCCATACCAAAATTATCAGCCAGGTACAGTCCGGTTTCGTCTGGCCCACGATGGCGAATTGCCGCAAGCATTTTTTTAATGCTTATTTCCATCGAATCATCTTTGGAACGAAAATTATAAATTCCGGCAATACCACACATAGCGTAGTGACTATTTTTGTTTACGTTCTATAAAAGCGGCAATTGCATTGATAGATTCAAAATTTTCTTCCAACAACTCTGCATCATCAGTTTTTATTCCAAATTTTTCTTCTATAAAATTGATCAATAATAAAAAGCCCATGGAATCAAAAAAACCCTGTACAAAAATCAATGTATCATCTTTTAGATCTGGCTCAGGGGCATAAGTTGTTTCAACGATGAATTTTTTTATCTGCTCTTTTATTGCTGTTGAGGTTTCCATAAATCCCAAATTATTATTTTGATAAGGTAATTTTGATCTTTTAAAATAATTGTATTACCAAAGGTAATTTTTATAATGCTCTTAAATGATTTTTTTAGTTTTTAACACCCGTACATTCCCATTTTCGTCACAAATTTTATCTACCGGGCCATAATGTCCATTTGATTCAATTCTTTTAGCCAAAAAATCACCTTGCCCTAATCCACACTCAAAAATCAAATAGCCGTTTAGCGCCAAATATTCCGGTGCGGTGGCAATTATTACCGTAAAGATAGAAAGGCCAAAGGGACCGGCATCAAATGCTTCTTCTGGTTCGTGCGATGCAATTTCATCAGCCATAAGTTTCACTTTTGCAGATGAAATATAAGGCGGTGCGCTAACAATAACATTCACTTTATTTTTAAGTGAAAGCGTTTCAAAAGGATCAAACATATTGGCATTAAAAAAAGTTGCTCTTTTATCCAAAGCAAAATGTGTTGCATTTATATGAGCAGCTTCAATTGCCGGTGGAAAAATATCTGACCCAAAAACCGATGCATTTTTACAATAGTGAGCAATGGCCAAAGCAACAGTTCCTATACCGCAACAAAGGTCAATAGCAATAATACTTTCTTCATTTGCAAAATCAGCTGTAATGGTATCAATGGCTGTTTTAGCTAAAAGTTCTGTTTCTATACGAGGTATATAGTGGCCCTTATTCAAAATATAATCCAGGCCCATAAAATGCTGCCGCTCTGTTAAATGTGCAAGAGGTACGCCAGATAACCTTCGCTGAATCAAGCCTTCCAAAATTTTAATTTGATCAGCATTCAATTCAGGTAATTCCAATTTTTCTGATGCAACAGCAGAAACTTTATTACCAGCAGCAGCATGATACAAAGCGTTGAGTGTGTTTACGGCATTCTCTTCAGGCTTATCTGGCAGTATGCTTAAATCTTTTTTTAAGCGTACTAAAAAGTCATCGTATATTTTTTGTTGTTCCATTTAAGTTTAACTTCTTTATTATACAAAAGCTATTTTGAAGCGCTTAATAAAACAGGTTGCGAATCAATTTGAATACCTGTTTTTGAATAAGAACTTTTTTTGATGATCTTACCCTCTAAAAAATGTATCATATCTACACCTCTCCTACTCTCCTCTTTTCCTTTAAACTCTTTTTCAAACGTTAGCCCTTCATATCGCCATTGAAAAGAAATCTTTTGTGCCTCTTCGTCAATAAACACATCTTCAGCAATAAATTTAAAATTGTTATTGAAGATGAATAAGGGAAGCCATAATTTTTGTAATGCACTTTTACCCGAAACAATCATTCCGTCCCAGTTTTCAAACACCACTTCTTCATGCATAAACTCCATTACGCCTTCAAGATTGTGTTCATCCCATGCGTTTAACCAAAGATTAAATCCATCTAGCATTTCAATTTTTGAAAGATGCATGTTTATATGTTTACAAGTTCCTTCTTATCAATTTTTCCGTTAGGGCTTTTAGGCATTTCCTTTAGAAAAATAATTTTTTGAGGAATCATAAATGATTCCAGGTGTGCCACACATTCCTTTTGAATTTCCTTCTCTGTTAATACAACATCAGCATGGCAGGTGATATAGGCTGCTATAGATTGCCCCATAATAGCATCGTTTATTCCAATTATAGCAACCTCTTTCACCCCATCAATTTTATAAATTACATTTTCTATTTCTATCGGGCTAACTTTTTCTCCTCGTGTTTTTATAATATCATCAGTTCTTCCCTGGAAATATAAAAATCCTTCTTCATCCATTTTAAACCAATCGTTAGAACATAAAATTCTTTCTCCCGGTATTTTTCCAGGCTTAAGCATTTGTTCTGTTAACTCAGGTTTATTCCAATAGCCCGCCATTACATGTGGACCACGAATATGCAATATACCAGGTTCATTTGCGCCAACAGGTTCTTCATCCGGCGACAACAAAAAAACTTCGGTACCCGGTATTGCCTTACCAACAGAAGTTGGTTTAATATCTACTAGTTCCGGTTCCAAATAGCATACCCTTTTACATTCTGTTAAACCATACATTCTAAATATCAATGCATTGGGGAATATCTTTTTAAGCTCTGGTGTAAATTCTGCAGGCAATGCCGCAGCTGTATTGGTAATTTTTTTTACGAAATCAAATTTCAAGCCTGCCTCTTTATTTAATGCAATCATTGTTGCAAATATGGTAGGCACGGCTGGCAAAACTGTAGGCTTTGTTTTTTCAATCTGTTTATAAACAGAAGCAGGAAAAACAAATCCTTTCTCAACAATTAGTGTTCCCCCAACCGTTATAGCCATTAGTAATTGATACAGGCCATAATCAAATGCAAGAGGCAGCAGCAACATTATACGGTCTCCTTCTGTTAATCTTAAATATTCCACCAAACTCCAGGAGGTAAACACCATTGACTGATGTGTCATCATTACACCTTTAGGAAAACCTGTACTACCTGAAGTATATATCAATGAAGCCAAATCATTAGGGATGATGTTAGGAAATATTATTTTAGTCTTTTTGCCTAAAATAATACTTTCGAAGTCTATAATTTTAAATAGAGGAAGGGTAGCTATTTTATCACTATTACCCGATATTATTACCTGTTCAACAGTTTGAGCATCTTGCAAAGCCTGCGATACATCATTGCTTAATGCACTTTCGGTAATAAGAATTTTTGCGCCACAATCATTTAAAATGTATTGTAACTTACTGGCTTTGGTTTGTGGATTTATAAATAGAAAAACTGCGCCTGATAAAGTAGCGGCATAAATAGACAGCACACTTTCCCAGGAATTACTCATATATATTGCAACCCGATCCCCTTTTTGTATTCCTGAAGCTATTAAATGCACTGCTAATTTTTCTGCACTATCTTTTAGCTGTTGGTATGAAAACTCCTTATCCTTGATGATTACAGCTGTTTTTGAAGGATTTTTTTTAGCTGAAATAAGCAATGCTTCTCCTAATAAACGTTGTGGAATGGCAGTCATGGTTGCTTCGCATTAAAATTTTAAATGCGGTTTTTAGGTTAGTAATCTTTAATAGGCGACATCCTTAAATATTCTGTAGCTTTTTGCTTGCGAACAAAATTTTTATAAATGGTTTTTATTTCATCTTCTGTTTTGCCCAGGCTCTTGCCTACTTCTGCCGGTTCAATTCCATTTTCGTAGCCATACCATATCAAATCCATTTCTTTAAATGGCAATTGAAAGAAAAACTCTTCCTGTGTTTGTTCGGCAGAATAAGTATCTGTGGTAGGCGTACGTTCTATAATCTCCTGGGGTATTCCCAAATATTCGGCCAGTTGATATACCTGTGTTTTGTATAAATGCGCAATCGGCATTACATCCGCCGCACCATCACCATGCTTTACAAAAAAACCCTGCTCTACTTCATGCTTATTGGGTGTACCAATTACAGCATAATACAAGCGGTCGGCATGATAATACAACATTGACATACGGCAGCGTTGCTTAAAATTTGATGCTGCAACTATTTGCAAATATTCATTGGCCGGAAGCATTTTGTTTTTCTTTACACCATTGCTATCAATAATGGTTAATGAAAAAATAGGCGGCAAATTACTATTGATACTTTTTGCATTAATACCAATTTTCATTTTATATGACTTAGGATCATATTCCGGAAACACTCTTGTAACAGCCTCATCTCTTCTTTCATAACAACCAAAACCATCCAATGCCTTAGTAATATTTTCTTCTAAAGTTTGTACGCCAAATTTTTGCGCCAGTTTTAAAGCCATAGTTTTACTATCATCACTGGAATCTTTCTCGGGCATCATAATACCCAATACATTTTCTGCACCTAATGCTTTTACAGCCAATACCAGGGAAACTGAAGAGTCTATTCCGCCACTTATACCTACAATGGCTCCTTTTCTTTTTAATTGAAAAGAAACATCGCTTTTTAATTTTACAATTATTTTGTCAGTTACTTCTTCAATATTTTCAATTTGAAGTATACTCTTAGAAAACATATTTTTTGAGCTCATTTAGATTTTTTAAAGCTATTTAATTAAGCACAGTAAGGTTTTATACATTGATTTCTCATGTATAAAACGTATAATTAAATATATTATTTTAAGTATGCCAAAATTAACCTGCTTTGTTAAAAAGTGGTTATTCTGATTTATAATGCAATATTTTGTTGGTTACCAGTTTAGAGAATACTGTTGCCCCGTTATTATTTAAGTGAACTACATCTTGAAATAGTCTTTTATTATTAAGGAAGGTTGTATCATTTGAAAAATCCCAAAAAGGAATTTTTTCTTCGGAACAAACAGTATTGCAAATATAAATTCCCTGGCTTTTGTAAAAAGCCTGAAAAACAGGCGACTTAATAACAAAGATTTTTACGCCCAAGTTTTTAGCTGTCACTATAAATTTTCTAAAGGCATTTATTTTATTGGTGTCTACTATGTAAGTGCTGGGATGGGGTGCTGAGTCCAGTTCGTTTTTCCATTCTTTGTACAAAGGCACATAACCTTTATCATCATGCATTCTTGTCTTGTTAATCTCTAAATTACCTACGCCAATAGTAAGTGCCTGCGAGTTAAAAGGATATATTTGAGATAAGGATTTTATTTTTTCAAAAGGGTTTTTTTGTTCTACCAGATCTCTTATTTCTTCGTGTGTTTCATAATATGGCAGTAATGAAGTAAGTTTATCAAAGTCGAAATTACCTTTTTCAAATTCGCCGGAGTATTCTAAAATAATCACTTTGGGTGTATATCTTTTTAAAATAGAATTTAATAATGCTACCTGAAAAAATATGCCATTACCATCGCGGCCTGCATTATAAAAAGTTTGGTGAAGAGAATCTTCAAAAACCCCTGGCACATAGTGATGGTTAGCCCTGGATGAACCAAAAACCAACACCTCGGCCCTTGTAGAGTCCATAGAGTAAGTGGTACGATAATGCATACCAGAAGTCTCTTTAAAATAAAAATGCCTAAGTATTTTGCCAATAGTAAAATCAAGCAGGAATACAATGCCTGCTACCATTAACATATTAAAAGCTATTTTTTTTAACATCCCAATTAATATTTAAAATACAAAAACTGCCCGCCGTCAAAGACACCAATTAGCAAAATGAGTATTATTATTATTGAATAAGCAAAAACACGAACGAATTTATTTTGGCTTTCGAAGAGTATAAGTTTTGTTGGTGTAAACTCATCTGCAAAATCTTTAATCAGCAATATTAATAAACCAATACAGCTATATATTAAAATTGAAGGTGCTTCACCAATAAATAACGTCCCGGGTGCAGTAAATATTTTATGGTATATTTCAAAAGCTGTCTGCACATTTTCGGCACGCCCAAATATTTGCGAAGCCGTAAAGAGCACAAATACCAAAATAATCTCTATAAATATATACCACCACTTTTTCGAGAGATTATATTTCTTTTCAAAACTTATTCTCTTTCGGCTTGTTAATGCCTCTATGCTTAAATAAAGCCCTTGCAAAAAGCCCCAAATAATAAAAGTAAGTGCAGCGCCATGCCAAATACCACTGATTAAGAAAGTAATCATCAATGCCGATATAATACCCCATATTTTAAACCTTCTAAAACTAAATGTAAGGGGTGTATATACATAATCAGTTAACCAGGTAATTAACGAAATATGCCAGCGGCGCCAAAGGTCGGCCATGGAGGTAGCAAAAAAGGGCCTTTTAAAATTCTGCATTACATTAAAGCCTAAAACACTTGCAGTTCCTATGGCAATTAAAGAATAACCTCCAAGGTCTGCATATATTTGAAACGGAATTAAAAAACTTGCAAATAATAAAGAAGTACCATTGTGCTGAGGTACATTTTGGTAAACAGCATCTATATAAATACCAACCCTATCAGCCACCACCAGTTTCATAAAATACCCCCATAAAATCATTTTAAACCCAGCATTAATCATTTCGTATTCGGCTTTACGCAAATTTTTAAACTGGGGCAACATATTTTTTGCCCTTTCAATTGGCCCTGACAATGTGAGTGGAAAAAAGGATATAAACAATGCCAATACTCCAATGTTTTTTTCTACCTCAACCTCTTCATTATATACATCTATAGTATATCCAATAGCCATAAAAGTATAAAACGAAATACCAATGGGCAATAGCAATTTAATATCGGGTAATGGCCACCGTATATGAATTAATTCCAAAAATTTAAAAACCCATTCGTTAACAACACCAAAATATTTAAAGTAAACCAATGGCATTAATATCAACATGATATTAAGTACCATGTATAGTTTTTTACTGTGTTCTTTATTGCTTTTTGCAATAAGGCTAGTAAAGTAAAAAGTAGATAATGTAACACCAGCTAGCAATAAAGCATAAGCAGGTTTTACATTGATATAAAAAAAATAGCTGGCAATTAAAAGCACCGCTAATTTATATTTTGCCGGTGTTATCCAGTAAAACATAGCAAGCAATGGAAAAAAAACCATAAAATTAAAAGATGTAAATACCATGTAACTACAATTTTGAATTTATAATAGTTATCATAGCCCCCACGTTCACCATTTTATTCAATTCTTTTAATTTAAATTTTATGGAAAAGGTATTTTCAACTTCAGTAATCAATAACATGTGTGATAAAGAATCCCAATTTTCTACATCAGCAGCTTTTAATTCATCTGTTATTTGTAAAGTTTGATCATTAAATATATTTCTAAAAACAGGTGTTAGCTTTTGAACAATTTCTTCCCTCTCCATTGCCTTATTTATTTAATATTTTTTCCATTAATAATTTTTCGTTGAATGGTATGTAATTCAATATATCAGGGTTCTCTGATTTATAGGTTCTTGCAATTGTAAAATCTTTTTTTCGCAGTGCAATAATAGCAAAAATGCTGTTTTTAAATAACTGGCCCTGAATTTTTTGAAGTTGGGGGTATTTTTGAATAGCATTTTGCTGACCCGTATTTATCAACAGTGCATCCAGGCCCTTGCCAACATGTTTATTGGTAATATAGAGGTATTCCAGCTGCAAGGTTAAGGGTTCTCTTTCTATTAAAATATCTTTTATAATGTGCGCCTTTGTTTTAAAAAACGCAATACTTTCTTTATCAAAAGTATTTAAAATTAAGTTGGATTTTAAAATTTGTGATGGCATATTATCTTCAAAATTCTCTATCCAAACTGCTGAGGCCGCGGCAGTTTCTCCTTCATGTTCTACTATTAAAAAACTACTTATTGATAATTCGCATCCGTCAATTTCTTCATTAAACATTTGTGCTAGTAATAAAGCTACTTCACTTTCGCTTAGATTGAACAAAGTGGCATAACTCAATTTATCCGATCTGCCCTTTTCGGCGGCAATAACAGTTTCTACTAAAAAAGGCACGTCCTTTTTTTCAGCCTGCCTAACTATATATCCATTCATTGCTGAATATTTTTAAATAAAAACCCAAGTTTATTCCTGTCGGTTTTTCCGTTATTATTTAAAGGAAATGCTGCTGTAAATTGAATTTTTTTTGGAATCATGTAAGCGGGCATTTTCGTTTTTATATATTGCAAAAGCGGTGCAGTATCAAAAGCTGCAGCCTCTATCACTAAACCAATTTCAGTATTTCCCATTGCATCAGGGTATGCTACTGCAACAGCATTGTTTTTTTGTAAAAAAGCTTTTACATGAAACTCTATTTCGGAAAGTTCTACTCTAAAACCCTGTACCTTGACTTGAGAATCAGATCTGCCTATGTACAGCATATTTCCATCTGTATCAATCTTACAAATATCGCCTGTTTTATAAAACCTTTCGGGCAAACCATTATACTCAGTATCAAAAAATGCTTCTTTGTTTTTTTCTTCGTTATTCCAATAACCTGGTGTAAGTTGTATGCCGCCTAAACACAATTGGCCCGTATTGCCAAAAGTGAGTATTTCATTTTTTTCGTTAATAATTACAGTATGAGATCCCTGCATGGCTTTTCCAATAGATAATAACCCATTATAAGATTTATTGTTAGATGCCGCAGCATAAGTATAATAAGTGCAAAATATTGTAGCTTCTGTGGGGCCATATACATTCAATATAGATGCATTGGGCAAGCACTTGCTCCATTCTTCAGTTACATCCAGTGGTAAAGCTTCTCCACAAAACAAACTGTATCTCATTTCAGCCAAATTAATTTCACTAAAATATGGACGAAGGTTTTGAAGTACAGAAGGTACCATTAATGCAACAGTTATTTGCTGCTCTTCCATTAGGTCATAAATATATAAATATTTTATTGTATTTTTTGGAATTGTGTATATACTAGCGCCTTTAAGCAAGGGTATAAGATATGACATCACTGAAAGATCAAACGTTAGCTCAAACATTTGCAAACATTTGTCTTTGTTAGTGATATGCAAGCCAAGTACTTCAAACGCTGATACAAAACCTTCTACATTTGACCTTGTAATAGGCACACCTTTGGGCTGGCCAGTTGTACCTGATGTAAATAGAATATATGCCAACTCATTACCGGACACAGCTTTTGCCGCAAGGTTAACCGGCGCTGCCTGTAACACTTTACTATTAATAATTCGATACCTGGGAAATAACGGCTTTTCTGAAGAGTCAATTACGGTTTGTAAAAAAGCCTGTTGGAGAATGCTCTCATTTCTATCTGGAGGTACTTCGGGGTCAAGAGGTACATAAGCTTTTCCTTCCATCCATAAAGCTATAATTGCAGCATAAGTTTCAATATCATCATTTGCAACTAACCCGATATTTTTTTCTGTTTCGGAAATGTTTATTGCAATGGCTGCTCTTATTGTAGAAATAATTTCCGCAAAAAGCCCGTAACTATACGCTACGCCATTAATTACAAAGGCATTTTTGCCAATATGTTGAATAAAAGAATTTTTTAAATCTGTATACAGTTTCATTCCGCTGTGTTTCGTACTGTAGTAAACGAGGGTCAGCTATTAAATAGTATACCAACTCTTTAAAACTAATGGCATTTTTTACTTTCAGTACAATTAACCAGCTACCACCATTGCTTCACACTTAATTTTATCGTTCTCTGAACAATATATGCAATCCACACTAAAAGTATGGGTACAATTACGGTAAATATCCTTGTTTCGGCACTCCCCAATACACTACCGCCCAAATATACAAAGGTGAATAATAATAAAAACCGATAAGGGTAATCGATTCTTCGCCAATTTTTTATAGCAGGGAAGAAGGAGAGAAACATTAAAACCAATATTGTACCATTAAAAGGCAGCCTAATTAGCGTTCGTGGATCTTCTAATTTATAAGAATAAGGAAAATTAAATACAATTCGCCCAACATTACTTATACAATTCTTGAAAAACTTTACAGGGTTGGACTTAATATTCCTCATAGCAATTGCTTTATAAACACTGTCTTGCTGACTTCCGGAAAATTTATTTAGTTCCTCGTAATCTTTTCGATGATCGGCAATTATATAATCATTATACCTGCTGCCAAGACCAATGCTTGCAGTAGTATCCATTGTAGCTATACTACGGGTTGGGTCGGTATTAACATCTTGAAACCAGTTGCCATATTCATTAGGGCTAAGTGAAGTCATCCAATACAAATTATTGCCTCCAAACGTACTCCAGTAGAACACTTTATTGGTTAAACTGTATGTATATATTAAATAGGGTATAGTAGTACAAAAAGAAATAGATAAAATTATAAGCATACGCTTATGATTTATGGAATTCCGTTTTAATAACCATATTATTAGTGTAGCAATAAGCACAACGGAAAGTACATAGCCAAAAATTGGCTTTGTTAATGCAATATAGCCAATAATAAACCCTGAGAAAAAAACGTATTTTTTATACTTCACTTCGTAGAAGGCTTTGCTTAAAACATAAATAAGTAAACAAATAAGAAAGGCTACAAAAGTTTCTGGAAGTATCCTAACCATACATTCGTACAAGTTTAAATAGCAAGACCAAAATAAACATACCAGCATAGTTTTACGGAATGAAGCAAATCTGCTTAAAGTTTTAAATAATAGGATAGTAGAAAAGTAAAATAGAACTGCATTGAAAAGTGCTATGCAAATTAAAGGCAGCCCCAGAGCTAAAAATGGAGTCAATATTATAGAGTATCCTGGGCCGTTACCTAGTATTTCAAAATTTGGATCGAGGTATTGACTATCCCAATTCAACATATGTTTGGCATATATTAAATACCTTGTTTCATCCCCAAACTTAGCTTCGGTGGGCGATATAAATACTATTACAACATAAATTATTAAAAAGGGAAGAAATAGTAAAAACGGGTTCTTGATTATTTTATTATACTGCATAGATTATCTATTATTATTTTCCTCTCTTTTTTTTGAGGTACCTAAATGAAATAATTCTTCAAAATACCTTTTGCTTTGAAGCGATAAAAAGCCAAGGCTTAAAAATTGAATTGCTACTAAAAAAGTAATACCACCTATTAAAAAAGTTTGTGGATTTTTTTTAAACTCTATGCTAAGGCTATGAGAAAAAGATCGCACTTCGCCAGGCAGTAGCGTAGTATTCTGTACCAAATCGGATAAGATAGCATACAGCAGCCATATTAATTCGTAAAGAGAAAGCAGCATAAGTATAGCGCCTATGCCAATAAAAAAAATATAAGGTCTGAAAATAAATCCCGACATTAAGCCTGAAAAAAAACTTCTGAATACCCTTAAACTTGATTTTCGTTTGCCTGCAAATTTGTTTTGTTCCGTCCAGTCAAGATGAGCAGGAATTTCAACCATCTTCGCCCGAAGAATCATTGATTTATAAATGATCTCTGGCATTATTTCATAATCTTTCGTTTTAAGGTTTACACTTTGAATATAACTTTTACGGTAAGCCCGTACCATTCCGGTAAAAGTGTAGTATTTATCTTGTGCGGCAAAACGCATAAACCTGTTTACATACCTGCTCATTACACTTCTCATTAAAGGAACAGCTGTTACTTTACCACCTTTCATATAAGGTGATGCAATAACAATATCGGCATGTGTTTCTAAAAGTTTGTCGGTCATTTGCTCAACATATTCAACCCCATAACTAAGGTCAATATCCATTACTACAATTATCTCGCCTTTCGAATTTCGAAAACCAGTTTGTAACGCATTGCCAAGATTGAGGTTAGAAGGATGGTGTATTACTCGTACATGATTATTTTTTGCGGCTAATTCATCGGCTATTTTACCCGTTGCATCTTTACTGCCGTCGTTAATAATTAATATTTCCCAAGTATATTTATCGTTCTTGCCTTCTAGGTAGTTTATTATTGTTTTTATATTTATTTCAATAATAGCCTCTTCATTATAACAGGGCGCAACCAGACTTATAAATGGCTTAGTAGGGGATATCATAAAGTCTAAGGTTTTTTTAATTTATAATGAGTGTAAACAGGAAATATCTTTCCAATCAACGGAACCATATACCCCTTCTTCTCCACGATAAAATTATCTTCAAGCAATTTCGACACCTTTTCCCTTGCATTTCCGAACTCTTCTTCAGGTTTTTTCGTTGTGTATAATGAAAGAAAAAAATCTAAAAATTTACTTTCCATCGGGCAGATGGTAATAAATACTCCATCCTTTTTTAAAATACGTTTAATTTCTTTAAGTGCTTTAGGTATATCTGGCACAAATTCCAAAACACTTACCGCTACTACCACATCAAATTGTTCATCTGAAAAATTAGTTTGCTCTATACTTTGCGTACTTACATTATACTTGCTAATACCATATTGTTTACATAACAAATCAATATGATCAAAATTATTATGAATGTCACAGGCATAAATACTGTCGCAATGTTTAGAAAGTTCAGGAATAAATATGCCGCTTCCTGTTCCTACTTCCAATAATGTGGGATATTTTTCTTTGCCCAACATCTGCACTATTTTTTTAAATCTATATAGCTGAATGTATTTTATGGGGAATTTGTAATTCCAATCATAGTAATCTACAGAACCTGTTTTTTTTAAAAGGCTTCTATCAGGAATAGTTAAACTCATATATTACAATGTTAATGATTCAATTCATGTTATCAACAAAATTTAAAATTCATCCTCCATATACACTACTAAATTTCAACGGCCTTTGTATTTTTATCAACACTTAATTTATTTCAGCTCATTTGACAAAAATTTTGGCATTAATTTATCCAATAAAGTGGGTTCTATTACCGTTTTTAAAACCATTACTACCAAAAGAAACCAAAACGCACAGAACATCGAAACTGTACCTAAAAAAAACAGTAACCCAATTATGGGTATAGTTAAATACTTATTTAGGACTAATTCCTGACCATCACCAAAAAACTGAAAAGCTATAAATAGTAAAAGCACACCATAATAATCTAATGTACCAGGATAAAGAATTAATGCTACCAGCAGCAAAATAGGTAAGATATAATTGTATAATTTTTTTTGCTTTATAAAAAACAAATAAGCTACAGACAAAATACCCATCGTTATAGCTATGCTTATAAATGTCATTGGTTTATTTAGGCTAATGATATTGTTACGCAATAAAACAGCATGTAACGATTGGTTGATGTCTTCGTAAAAAACACTCGCAGGAAGTCTTTGTGCCGGATTATCAAAAAGATAACTAGCAATAGGTTGCATGCCAAATAAGGTAGCTGTAATCCCTAATAATACCAAAGCGGTAAAGGCACAATATATTATTGCCTTCCAGTTTTTTTTCATTATAAAAAACAATGCAAAAACTGCCATATAAGGTTTTGTAAAAAAAGCTATCGCTAAAAAAATACCAGCATATTTACTATTTTCATATTTTTTCATCAACAACAAAAAGAACAGTACAATAAAATTAGTCTGTGAATAAAACACCGTTGATCTTACTGGTGGAAAAACAAAAAACAAAATAAGAGTTAGCATTAATCCGTTCACTCCTTCTTTTTTTAAAAAAAGCAAATAAGTTAGCCGGATACTTCCTGCAAGAAAAAAGAGATTAAAAATTGTCCATAAAACTAAAGCTGTTTTATAGGATAAAAAACCTAATGGAGCAAAGTATAATATAGCTGGAGGAGGGTAGAGAAAACCTACATTTACAATGTCTGCCACGAATGTGCTATAATTTAAATCCGGAAGTTTTAGAGAATTAAATACCTGCTGAGAATTTTCGGCAAGATAAAAATTATGTCCCGTCACAGCAACCTTTCCCCAAAGATAAAATGAAGTAAAATCCCACTCTGTATCATGATAATACCTAAACACCAACTTGTCAATAAAAAGATAGCAACTACATGCAAACAACAACGCGTAAAAAAACCATATGATAGTTTTATATGTTGCCTTGCCCTTCAATAAATAAAAGCAGCTACAAGTTAATAAAGCCAGTATCGCTGGTATAAATTTAGCCATAAATAATTTAATAAGGTTTGTGCTCTTCTTTATTGTTAGTCCTTAACTGTTTAAATAGCTTCAATCCATGTTTTACAAAAGTGAATGTTTTTACGCTTGGAGAACCACCCATCCTATCTCTAAAACGAATTGGCACCCATTTTATTTTTGAATACTTAGCACAACCAACAGCTACAAATATGTTTGCTAAATGAAAGTCTTCCGGTATTTTATTTACAAACTGGCTCACAATATCAGTATGCATTAAACGATACGGAACATTAGCATCAACAATCCATTTACCCGTAGCCAAAAAGGTAAATACAACAACAAAGCGAGAAATAACAACACGCTTTATTCCATCGTCTCTAATTTTTCTAACCCCATAAATATTTTTAAACTCATCAGTGAAAGCAATGAATTTCTCAAAATATTGTGCATCACATTGCCCATCGCTATCAATTTGAAAAATCCAATCTGCCCCATTTTCTATTGCAATCCTATAACCCAGTATACATGTTTGACCATGCCCAGAGTTTTCCTTATTGATAATTTTAATTTTGGGGAAATAATTTTTCAATGCATAAATCTTTTCTAAAGTGGTGTCTTTACTACCGTCATTTAAAATACAAAACACATAATTAATGTTTAGTCGTTCAATGGTTGGTATCCACTCGTGAATTACTTTTTCAATTGCTTCTTGCTCATTATAAACCGGCATTATTATCCATAAGTTTTTAATGGCCATATCTTCAATTTAAAAATATTTAGTCAATCCGATTAAATCATTATTTCTTTAAGCAAGCTATAATAACTTAAAGCATTACTTAAACGTAATTTTTTTATTCAATATAAATTGCATGCAAACAACTACCAGCAATGAACACAATTTTGCTATATTTTGGGGTGTATGCAATAAATGTATCATCACAAAAAGCAACAAACTATTTAGCAAGAGTCCTAAAAGCCCGATAGAATAAAATTTTGCAAACCTTTTTATAAAATACCCTCTTGAATTAAAATTAAAAAAGTAATTAAGTATGAAATTATTGGTGATACCGCAACTTACACTAATAACATTTGCTACCTGATAATTCATCTGCAATTTTTGTGTTAGCAAAACGAAGATGATAAAATCCAAAACAACGCCAGTGATACCAATTAATGCATACTTTATCAGATGCTGGTGTTTTTGATATAAACCTAATACTTTAAATTGTATCGCCTGCTTCATTGAGTTGCTTTTTAACTACGCTATAGCGTTAATAATTTTAATCATCTTTTCGGTTACATTATTTCCAAAAATTTTATGCTGTATTTTAGACGCCTCAAAAGAATCAATTTCGGATGCGATTGTGTTTGATATTGGTTTAATCAACAAATTCCATTTTTCATTCACTGTTTCTACCCATTCTGTTTCTGACCTAAGTGTTATACAAGGTTTACGAAGTATATATGCTTCCTTTTGTATTCCGCCAGAGTCAGTAATTATTCTTTTTGCTGAATGCTCTAAAGCGATAAAATCCAAATAACCCTGTGGTTCTATTAGTTGAATATTGCCGGGAACATTATATAAAGCCGACAACATTTTTTTAGTACGGGGGTGAACCGGAAAAATTATTTTCTCTTCCAGCATTCCCAATTGACTTAAAATGTGTTCTAATACTGTAGCATCATCAACATTGTAATGTCTATGAAGCGTAAGTAAACTATATTGCTGTTCCTGTAAGTTTAATTCTTTAGTTATGGTTGATTTTTCCAACGCTACTCTAATACTATTTTCCATGGTATCAACCATAATATCTCCTGTAAAAAAAGTGTTTGCACCGAGCCCTTCCTTAGTAAGGTTATCAACTGCAGTTTGCGTAGGGGCAAAAAGATATTTAGAAACATGATCAGTAATAATACGATTAATTTCTTCAGGCATTGTTCTGTTATAACTTCTTAAGCCTGCTTCAACGTGTATTATCGGTATATTTTGTTTTGCAGCAATTAATGCCCCTGCAAGTGTGGAGTTAGTATCGCCAAAAACAATCACAACGTCTGGTTTTTTTTCTATCATTTCTGCTTCCAGCTTAAGCATCATTTCAGCAATTTGTGCAGTTTGGTTACCACTACCTACTTCTAAATGAATATCTGGTTTCCGTATTCCAAGGTCAATAAATATTTTTTCGGACATTGCATAGTCGTAATGCTGACCGGTATGAACAATATATTCTTGATGCATACCAGCCGCTGCAAATGCTGCAGATAATGGTGCCAGCTTTATAAATTGCGGCCTCGCCCCTACTATGGAAAAAATTTTCATTGCTTCGCTAATTTGCTTTTGGCTCCAATTCTTTAAGATTTCCCTTAAAGCTTTTTGAAAACTCTGACATCGGCATTAAGTCAAAATGTTTCTTTAGCATTTTGATGGCTGTTTCAAATACTTCTAACTTTTTTTCGCTTTTTATATTCATTCCCGGAAAAAAAGAAAGCTGCGGCACATCATCGCCTCCAATAAGGTCCAATGGGTGCAATAAGTAACTTGGTGGCGTTTTAGTTATTTTACACATGAATATGGCAAAGCGTAAATATATTTTCATCAAGCCCCTGGATACACCGCTGATATATAAAAGATAACTCTGGTGAAATGGTAATTTAAAAACTGGCATTGTTGTTACTGGTATCTCTAATAATGTATCATTATTCTTAAATTTCCAATTGTAAGGTTTTAATGGGAAAAACCCTTCTTTAAATGATCCAAATAATTCTTTGCGGCTCTCTTTTTGTTCTTTGGTTAATTTTGATTTTGCAAAATAATACCGCCGCATCAAAGGCGATATGTATGTTGGCAATGTTGAAGCATCAAAAAGATAATTTCTTTTTTTCAATACCTCCAGCAAGTCATAACTCCAGCTAAAACCAGGCCCTCTAAACATGTTTGTTCTTTTACCTGTTGCTTTAATTATTGCATCTTCAGCCATTTCAATTTCAGCTTCAATTTTTTCTTTGGAATAAGTTTTTAACCAGCTTTCGTGATGAAAAGAGTGGTTACCAATTTCGTGGCCTCTTTCTATGATACTTTTTAGAATAGGATAATTTTTTTCAATTGCAGCATCTTGCCCGACAACAAAAAAAGTAATTTTTATATCCAGTTTATCAAATAGATCTAAAAAAATAGGCACCACAATATCCAGATAAGACGGAAAACTTTCCCAACCTTCATCTCCATGCACTTTCATATACGACCATTGATCATCTAAATCAAGCGACACACTTGCCAGCATCTTCTTTCTTATCATTATTATCCTGTAATTTCTTTAAGTTTTGTTTCGGCAACTTTTATGGTTTCATTTACATTCAGTGTTCCATCCAAAATGTAAGCTGTATTAATTATACTCACATTAGGTATTGATGTATTAATACCGGGTAAATTGATGGAGTAATCTTTTGTTAGCACAGTAATTACATGTTTTGCTTTTGCAACACCAACAAATTTTAAATTCTCATCAGTTATCCAAGGATACATTTTTTTAAAATTGGTGATGAAAAATTTCTTGATCTCCTCATCAGAAAAATTAAACAAAGGATCTGTAGGACTTACATATTTAGGCAGGTAAACTAAATTATTGTTGCCAAAATATTTTTTATCTACCAACGCGCTCATTTCAATTATACCTGTAAAAGGCACCCACGAGTCAGTAATATTTGTTACATAAAAGTTGCTAACCGGTTTATCTAACAATACTGCCACACAAATAACCCCCAGGTAATTGATATCGTTCAACTTTTGTATCTCATTTTCACTAAGGCCATTGCACAACTTTGCAGAAAGACTTGAGGGCAATGTTGAAATCACTTTATCAAATTCGTCAGTAACCCCATCTGCAAAAGATATTTGAACCCTTTCATTTGAAATTGATTTTACCTCAGTTGCACAGCAATTCGTTTTAATTTCAACACCCTGGGCAATTAATTTTTCTTTAAAAGCTTCTATAATTCGTTTATATCCTCCCTGCACATATCCAAACATTTCCTTTTTTAATCCGCTACGCCTGGCGCCGTACAAACGTTGTATAGTAGCCCAAATAAAAACTGCAGATGTTTTTGTATAGCTTTCTCCAAGTTTTGCTCTTAACAAGGGAAGCCATATTTTATTAAAGGTGTTTTTACCTGACCATCTTTGTAACCATTTTGTAACAGGTATTTTTTCTAGCCGCCGCCAGTTTTTAATACGAGATGCAACCAAAATAGTAATCCCCAGCCTAAACTTGTCAATTAAATTAAGTGTGGGGAATTTTAAAAACTCCACAGTATCGGACATAGAATACAATTTCCCATTCATATAAAAACCAGTTTTGGTTTCTACCCATTCAATTTTATCTTCAAGCCCTATTTCTTTTAAAATATCTCTGGTTCTAAAATCTGATAAAAGAATTACATGATAAAATTTATCCCATTCTACATCATCCATTTTCCATGAACTAACCAGTCCGCCAAGATCGGGAGCTGCTTCAAACAATGTTACCTGTTTTCCCTGTTGTGCTAACCGCAACGCCAGAGTCATCCCCATAATACCCCCACCTACAACCCCGAATTTTTCAGATCGCATATTTATTTATTTCAAAAAATTAGGGATATTAAATTATAAACTGCTTCTGCCAGTCGATGGTTAACTTAAGGCCGGCTTCTAAATCCCACTCTGGTTCAAAATTTAAAGTTGAGCGGATCTTTGTAATATCAGGTACTCTTCTCATAACATCTTCGTAGTTACCAAAGGTTGAATAAGGGATATAATTAAGTTTTGGCTCTGCATCTTTACCGTTAACTAATTTCCATATTAATATGGCCAAATCTTTTATAGATATTTCGGCATTATCTTTTGGCCCAGTATTAAATATTTGATTATCGGATTTATCGCTTTCAATACATGCCACCAGAGCATTTACTGTATCATCGATGTAAGTAAATGTTCTTGTTTGAGATCCATCTCCATGAATATCAATAGTTTCATTTTTAAATGCCTTTTCAATAAAGACAGATTGTGGGCCACCCCACCACGTTAGGTTCTGATTAATTCCGTACGATCCAAAAAAACGGGTTATCGTATATTTAAGCCCATATTCATCGTGATTGGCTATAATGTATTGTTCGCCATACATTTTTGATAATGCATAAGCCCAGCGTTTTACAGTTGTAGGTCCCATCACCAGGTCGGAAGTTTCGGCAAAAGGTATATTTGGATTTTTGCCATAAACATCAGAGGTAGACGCAAAAAGTATTTTAGATTTATCCATAATACATTTGTGCACAACATTCCTAAGCATCAGGTAATTTTCTTCCAGCGTTCTTAATGCATTGGTATACCGAGGTATTTTTTGAGAAGCAAGATGAACAATGATGTCTGCCTTTACATCTTTTAGTATGAGAGGATTGGCAATATCTCCCATGATGAATTGAAAATTAGGATTATTTTTTGCGAACTCAGTATTTCGTAAAAAACCGTAGTTTAAGTTATCAATTCCGATTACTGTATGACCCCTTTCTAACAGCTTTTTTGCAAGATTAGAACCAATAAAACCGGCAACACCCGTTATTAAAATTTTCATAGCTAAGGGTTATTAAGAATTATGTTTAAATATATAATATGTAAACATGGAAAGAGTTGTTTTTAGATTAAAATTGCATTAAAAAATATTCTACTTTAATAGGCCGCATCACTGGAAAATCCTTTTTTGTATGTAAAGTTACTTAACATGCATTATCAATAAACCAGTCACTTAATATTTATAAAGGCAACTACTAATAGTTTGTAAATCTGTTTCAGTCAATTCCGGATAATTGCCACAATAAAATCCATTAGTATGTAAAAAATCACTTCCAGGTAAATCGTACATTTTCTTTACATACTTTTTGTAAAAAGGTTGCTTTTGAATATTTCCTGCAATCATTGGCCTTATTTCTATGCCTGCCCCAGCAAACTGTGCAAGATATTTTTCACGAAGTTCGGGTGTTTTGCAAACTACCGGAAATGCAAAAGTTGATAATACATCTATATGGCTGTGATCTAAATATACCAGGTCGGGATTCTCTTTAAATATTTGCTCAAACCGCAAATAATTTGCCTCCCTTTTTTTAATATTCTCATCTAAAAACTGTAATTGATATAGCCCTAAAAAACCTGTTATTTCAGTTGGCCTAAAATTAAAACCTAAGTCATAAAATGTGTATTTAGCTTCAAACTCTGATTTAATACCGTACTTGGTTCTCCATTTTACCTGTTGTGCTGCAGTTAAATTTCTATCCCATCCGTTAGCTCTTACAATTCGTAACATTTCAGATAAATCCTGATCGTCGGTACAAATCATTCCACCTTCAATTGTAGACATATGATGTGCTACAAAAAAAGAAAAGCTTGCCCCAATACTAAAATTACCTGCTTTACCACTTGGCAACACTGTACCCAGTGATTCGCAATTATCTTCAATAAGGATAATATTTTTTTCTTCGCAAACTTTCCTTACCACATCAATATCGCCGGTAAAACCTAATACATTTGTTAAAAACAATGCCTGCAAATCTGTATCTTTTAGCCTGTCTAATAAATGTGTGCTCATAACGTTTAATGTAGATGGTTCACAATCTATTGCAACAGGATTCATTCCCATTTGAATTATTGGCATTGTATTAGTGCTCCATGTTAAAGCAGAAAATCCAACATTATCGCCGTCTTTTAGTTTGCCTAGATTTTTTAATGCCTGCAAAATTGCCAGGTTGGCGCTACCTCCACTGTTAAATAAAATACCATATTTTCTATCTTGTTTTTTAGCAAACACCACTTCAAACTCGGCACACTTTGCATCCATGCTTAGCCTGTCTGCTTTCATTATAAAATCTGATAACGCTTTTTTAGTTTCATACTCATTTAAAAAGGCGTTTTTCATTAAAGGAATCATAGTACATTATTTTTAAGCGATTTATAAATTTTTATCATTTCTTCAATACCGTCTTCCAATGAAATTAAAGGCTCAAAACCGAGTTTCTGCATACGGCTTACATCCATGCATTTACGCAACATACCATCAGGTTTAGAACTATCCCAATTGATAATTCCTTTAAATTCAGTTTTTCTGGCTATAATTTCCGCGAGTTCTTTTATACTAACATCTGCACCACATCCAATATTAATAAAATGGTTGCTGTGGTAGTTTTCCATCATAAACAAAATTGCCCTGGCCACATCATCTACATGCATAAACTCACGTCGTGCAATACCCGTACCCCACAAAGTAATTTCGGTATCGCCATTATCTTTTGCATCGGTAAAGCGTTTTACCAATGCCGATAATACATGTGAATGTTTAAGATCAAAGGAATCGTTAGGGCCATATAGATTGCATGGCATTAAACTAATACTATTAAATCCATATTGCTTATAGTATCCTTCCAATAATTTTATACCCGCAATTTTAGCAATCGCATATCCTTCATTGGTAGGTTCCAGCTTTCCAGTCAATAAATAATTTTCTTTCATTGGCTGAGGGCATTCCTTAGGATAAATACAGGAACTGCCAAGAAAAACCAATTGAGTTGCATTATTTTTTAGTGCTGCTTCACAAATATTATTTTGAATTTGCAGGTTCTCAATTAAAAAAGTTGCTGGGTTATCCATATTAGCCTGTATGCCTCCAACTTTAGCGGCTGCCAATATAATAATGTCAGGTTTTTCTTTTTCAAAAAAGAGATTTACGGCTTCCTGATTAGTAAGATTTAATTCTTTGCTCGTTTTATAAATTAAATTAGTAAACCCAGTTTTCTGCATTAGTCTAAGCGTTGCGGATCCTACCATTCCTTTATGGCCAGCTATATAAATTTTAATTTCTTTATTCATCAGTTTATTAACATTTTGGTTAATTAGTTTCTATTATTAATAGCATTTTTTAAATATAATGTATATGGCAATGCACTTTGTAAGCTTAAATGAATACCATCAGAATAGATATACTTATTGGTGCTTTGCATAGCGATATAACGATAAGTACTATCCGGAAAGTATTTATGAAATAATGCTCTTGTAGTTAGTACAAGTGGTGTATTTTCTAATTCATTATCCATCGGAATTTCAAAAAATATAATATTAATATTTTCCTTTTTAAAAGTTTCAACAAGCTTTGATAATACGTTAAACCTTGCACTAAAAACAGAATCAGGAAGTATTTTTGTCATAGTTTCCTTTTCTTGCTGAAGATTATATTTGTACAGATCTTGATTTTCTCTTTTTTTTCTTTTAAGTTCTTCCATCTTGGCTTTTAATTTATTTTTAAAATAGCCAATCAAAATGCCTACTGGTTGGTTTTGAAGCTGAAAACTTTTAAAAAGCTCGTTAACATTAAATGATAAAGCATTCATACTATTTAAAACATCCTGTTCCATTACGGTATCACCTACAACATTCATTTCAATCATAACACAAGCTGGCTTCTTTTTTGTAAGGTTAAGCAACTCCAGTCCCTCGTAAGAACTCCATGCATTAAAAGCAAGATTGAGATAGTTCTTCCCTAGAGAATCTGTTATTAATTTTCTACTTATTGAGGAACCTACAATTACGGTATCATGTGATATTTCTTTATCTGGAAAATTATAGATAAAGTTTTGGGCAGTGATCAAATTTGCAGATTTATCATTTTGGCTGGTATCCCATTGTATATTAAGTGTTCTTATAAAAACCTCGAAGAGTATTAATAAGACAACGGCAGTATATATACTTTTCTTTATCATTCTTTAAAATTGGAAGTAAATAAATGTACCTGGGGTACCGCTATTAGTAAAAATTAAAAAAATCATTAGCCCATAAACCGCAAATTCCATTTTATGAAGAAACATTGGTTTTTGTTTTTGTCTTAAATAAATTAAGTGATATAAAACAACAGGGCTTGAGTAAAGAACTATCAGAAAAATTGAAATATAGTTAGTTACCATACCAGTATTAGATGAAACCGCCTTCATAAACATTATAACCTGGTTAAAATTAGGAAGCTTAAATAGCAACCATGCCAAAGAAACCGATAGAAAAACAAATAACATTTTAAAGTAAAAAAGTAAAGATTTTGGTTTTATGCTAAACTTAATTTTATCATTTATCAATCTTTCTATTGCAAGGGCAAGGCCGTGAAATGCTCCCCAAACTGCATAGCTCCAAGCTGCGCCATGCCACAATCCTCCCAATACCATAGTGATTGCCAGATTAATGTAAGTTCTTACTTTTCCTTTCCTATTCCCTCCTAAAGGAAAATACAAATACTCCTTTAAAAAAGTGGACAGGGAGATATGCCACCTTCTCCAAAATTCGGAAAATGAAGTAGAGATATAAGGGAAATTGAAATTTTGCATAAGCCTGTATCCAAAAAGCGCTGCAAGGCCAAGTGCTATTAAAGAGTAGCCTGCAAAATCTGCAAATATTTGAAATGAATAACCTAAAAGCATAGATACTAATGTGAGTGAAGAAAGTGTCATGAATCCAGGATAAATTAAAGAAGAAGTGAAATCTTTTAAGTTATCAGCAATAACTAATTTTAAAAAATATCCAACTACCAGTGTCTTAAAACAATATTCCCAATCTATATTTTTAAAAAATTTATTGCTTATCTGTGGTATAAAATCGTGTGCTTTAAGTATTGGTCCCGAAACTAAATGCGGAAAAAAAACAATAAAGAAAAAAGAGTTTCTTACGTGAGTTGGAAATGACTTGTCTACAAGATTTTTGAAAACAGGATCAGTATGGCCTTTATATGTATCTATCACAAGGCTTATCCCTTCAAAAGTAAAAAAAGATATGCCAATTGGTAATGGAATAGTAAGTAAAAAGTGACCAATGCTATTATTTGTATTAAAAAAAGTATTTGCAAATAGAGGCGAGTATTTAAAAAAGGCCAGCACAACTAAATTAATAGCTACCCCTGCAAATGCAAACGAAAACCTATATTGGGGAGAGCCAAAACTTACATAATAACTTGTAATTACGTTAACTGTACCAGAGAATAGTAATAAAAACAATAATACCGGTGCATAATACCCATAAAAAACAGCACTTGCAACTATAAGTACAATAAGTTGTGTATTTTGCTTTTTAAAAAAATTAAAAGGCAAATAATAAACTATGAAAGTTATTAAAAGCAATATAAAAAAAGCAAATGAAGTAAATAACATGTTTTTATAGGTCTTTAATTAATTGGTTTTATAAAACTTTACAGTAATTAATAGACATTTTTTTCTCCCTTCAATATTTGATATACTGTTAAAAAAAGTATTTGAATATCTAACCACAAATTCCAATTTTCCAAATACCAAAGGTCTTTATTTACTCTCATTTGTATTTGCTCGGGGTTAGTGATTTCTCCACGATAACCATTTACTTGCGCCCAGCCAGTAATGCCTGGCTTTAAAAATTGGCGTACCATATATTCATTTACTATTTTGGAATAATCGTTGGTATGTTTAAGCATGTGTGGCCTTGGTCCTACTAAACTCATATTGCCTAAAAAAACATTTACAAACTGAGGAAACTCGTCAAGGCTTGTTCTTCTTATAAATTTGCCGATTTTAGTAATCCTGCCATCATTAGCTGTGGCTTGCTTTAAATCGGCATCTTTATTTTTTCGCATACTGCGAAATTTATAGCAGTAAAAAGGCTTTTTGTTTTTACCTGTACGCAACTGAGAAAAGAAAACCGGCCCCTTTGATTCTAGCAAAATAAGTAGTCCTAAAATTGGAACTAGCCAGGATAGGATAAAGATGATTACAAAAGTGCTTACAACAATGTCCAGTACTCTTTTCTTTATTCTGTTTCCCACATCATCCAGCGGTTCGCTACGCAAAGAAAGAATTGGCAACTCCCCAAAATATTCAATGTGTACATCTCTGGTGATAAATACCGAAAGGTTAGGTACTATTTTAAAACGGATGCATTCTTTTTCTGATTGGTACATTAGGTCATATATATCGGTATTTTGTTCAGGAGTTATAGTTGAAAAAATTTCGGCTACGTCAAATTCTTTTGCTACCTGCAATGCATTACTGATATCAGTTATTATAGGATAATGTGATAGTTCATGAACATTTTTATCGTCTTCAATGAATCCTAATAACTGCGTATTTAAACCGTCTTCTTCAAAATATTTTGCCAGTTTTTTTGCGGTATCGTTATAGCCAAGTATAATTACTTTTTTAATTAGGTAACTGCTATTTTTAAAATATTTTTTTATACCTAAATATAAAAATCGGTTTATCATTAACCCCAGGCCAATACCCATCATACTGGCAATAATAAATTTTCTGGATATTCTAAATTCACGTGAAAAGAAAAGATAAAAGAGAATAACGATGACCCATGCCAAATACACTTGAATAGTTTTTCTGGTAAACAGTTCAAAATTTAAAATAGTTTTAGGTGTATATGTTCTTAAAAAGAAAGAAAGGGATAGCCACGCTGCTATACAAATGGTCCAATATTGAAAATAAATACTCCAATATTCTGCAGGAATACCTTTTGCAAAAAAAACTTTTGCAAAAAAACATACAATGGTTATTACAAACAGATCGAGTGCAACAAAGGTTAACAGTAAATATCTTTCAAATTGCCGGTTCATTCTTATATTTAAAAACTTGTTTAAATTTTAAATTACGCTTTAGAGATTCGCAAAGGAATTAATATTCTTACTTTAAAAAATTCCTTTATCATTACCCAGGTAAACAGGCTATTTGTAGTTGCATAACGTTTAAATAAACGGCGTGGTTCCTGAAAGAGGCGAAACAACCATTCGAGGCCTGCATTACGCATCCATTTAGGTGCTCTTCTTTGCATCCCGATAGTTACAGGTACCGCACCGCCTACACCTGTCATTACTGCATTTACTTTACCTTTCATTCCTGCCATCCATTTTTCTTGCTTGGGGCAACCTAAAAAAACAAATACAATGGCAGGGTTTACTGCATTGATATTGTTTATGATTTCAACTTGTTCATCTGGTGTAAGCGGCCTAAAAGGAGGGCTGTACAATCCTGTTACTTTTAAAGCAGGATATTTTTTTTGTAAAAACACTGAAGTGCGATCGAGCATTTCTTGGGTACCACCATAAAAATAAACGGGCAATTGCTCTTGCTCCATTCTTAGTAATATATCGGGCAAAAAGTCCATTGCGGCTACCCTGTCTTGTTTGATGCCGTATAATAATCTTAGCATCCAAGCTAATGGCAACCCATCTGGCGCTACTATATCTGCCTTGCTTATTAACTCATTGAAAGCACTGCTCTTATAGGCTTCAACAAACATGTGTACATTGGCAAAATAAACAGCAGAGGATATTCGATTTTTACCCAATTCAGTTATTTCATCAATAAATGATTGATATTTTCCTGTGGTAGTAGAAAAATTTATTAGATTCTTTTTTTTAAGTTTACTAAACAACTTGATTGGATTTTTAATTAAGCGATTAAGATGCAGCATTGGCCTACGTTTTATATTTAATTAAAATACAATTCCCGTGATAATAGTTATAGTTTTTAAACTAAACAACTATTACGTACGGGTAAATGAACTTGATATATAACGTAGTTTTTTAAATTATATTTTAACTGGTTACATTAGTTTTAGTGTACAAAAAGCTCGTATAGAGTACATTAAGTTTGCTTTACCAGTTTTTAAGCGGCCTGGTAAATTTTATTTAATGCAATAATGTAAGCATCAGGATTGTAGTTTTCAAAAATGAAAGTTCTAGCATTGCCACTCATTTGTTGTAATGCTACAGCATCTTCACTAAACCTTTCAATTGCAGCAACCGTCTCCTGTACTGGATCTTTATCAATCAAAATACCTGTGTCATTATTTTTTACCACAAATTTCATAGAGCCTACATTAGTAACAATAGGCACTACACCATAAGACATACTTTCTAACAACGACATTGGAAGGCCTTCAAACAAAGATGGCAATAAAAAAATATCGCTGTTCTGCAGTAAGGCTGTTTTTGAAGCTCCTGATACAATCCCTTCAAATTTAAAATTACTGCCAAGCAATACGGAAAATTTACTCAAATATGCAGCCTCGTCTGCGCCTGTACCTGCCATAAAAAATTGAAAAGCAATATTTTTTTCTTTTACCAATTCTAAAGCCTTATAAATAGTTTCGAGGCCTTTTAAAGTACTAATACGGCCTATAAATAAAAGTTTCAATGCTGCCTTGTTATCAAATACCCGCTTAAATGTTTGAGCATCTTTAAGGTCTACACAGTTAGGTAAAACTTTTACATTTTTTATATTATAATCAGCAACAATCTTCTTTGCTTCTGCCGGGCTTAAAACAATAACCGGGGTGTTACCCGAAAATGTTTTTTTTAAGATAAAGCCAATAAAGCCTGTTGCCTTTTCATTAGCCAAATACGCACCTCCGTGTATATGAATTACCATTTTTTTACCTGCCAGTTTAGCAAATAATATCAATGGAATATCTCTTAAAATAGAAGCATTACTTAAGGCAATATTAAAATGCACCAATTTTATTTTTTTGGTACATATAACTGTCATCCATTTAAAAACCGTTGCTATCATTTTAAAAAACCAAACAAGGTTTCTTTTTTCATCATCTTTTCTGCCTAATTCAAAATGGATATAATTGTAAGTAACATTGTTGTTGACTATGAAATTAGTAACCGAAGAAATACCACTAACGTTATATTTGGTATCTAGATTGGGGGCTGTTATTAAAATACTACTCGTGCTCATCAAAGACTATTTACCCCTGTTTTTAAATTTTTTATTTAGCGTTGTTCCTTGTAATAAATTCAACAATATCCTTAGTTTTTTCTATGTAACCAAACTCTTTTAATGCTGCCTGTTTGCCTTTTTTAGCTACCGCCTGGGCATTAGCATAATCACTAAAAATAAAATTAACTTTTTCGGCAATTTGGTCAGGGTTGTTAGGTTCTACAATAAAAAGGCTTTCGTTGTTAACAAAGTAAGTAGAGATATCACTAACATTGGTGGCTACAATAGGTTTTTCTGTCATGCAATATTCACCCAACTTCCATGGAAAACCATGGTGAGCAAATGCACTGTTACTTCTGCATACAAACAATACATCTGCCATAGTATTGTAACACAACAATTCATCCGCATTTACAAAACCTACTAATTTAATTTTATCTCCCAGATCGAATTTTTTTATATACTCATTTACTTTCACCATGCTCTTTGCTTCTTCACTTCGGCCAGTCATTATAAAAACGGTATCCGGATAAGTTTTAATTATTTCAGCAAATGCTTCTATTAAATTAAAAACGCCGTCTTTTTCGCCAAACGAGCCGCTGTAAACCAATACGCGCTTACCTGCATATACTGCCTCCAATTTTGCTTTAACATCGTTAACCGATGTTTTGTTGAGGCTTTTGTGTGCATCTTCTGAAACAACAATGGGATTAATTAATATCCTGTTTTCAGGCAGATATTTTAAATAGTGCTTTTTTAAATTACTCGAAATTACAATTAAGCCCCGTGCAAATTTAGGCAACAGCCATTCGGTTAATTTTTGGCTTTGCGTATTAAAAAAGCCTGCAATACCCCGGTCATCCTGTATTAAAGAAGCTTTTTCTACCAACCAGAAATACATGGGTATTCTAAGAATAGCACAGGTAATAATAACAGGGCTGTCTCTTATAATATCAACAATTCCACCCAGGATTACAGCATCTAATTTTTTATGCTTTCTTCTCTTATAGATCAATCCTGCTGTTTTTATAACTCCCCAAAAAATATCGAATCCTCTAAAGATCCTTTTGATCTTTCTGCTATACTTTACAAAATAGTAAGGAATGCCATCAAAGTGCCCGTATTTTTTTTTATTTGATACTGCTGCTTCTCTTTTTTTTCCGTAAGGAATTATTAGAAATGCATTGGCATCATTTTTTACAAGGCCCTGCATTACCAGGCTTACATGAACACTGTGTGCACCACCAAATGGAAAATCTACTGCATCAACTAACAATACATTCATCTACACAGTTTTTTTATTTTACGTGTTTTGCTACCTGTTGTGCTATCCATTCATAAGTTTTGGCAATACCTACTTTTAATGGTACAGATGGCGCCCAATGTAATTTTTCTTTAATTAAATTATTATCAGAGTTTCTTCCTCTTACGCCTAATGGGCCTGGTATATTATTAATGCTGATTTTTTTTCCTGAAATTTCTGTAACCATTTTGGCAAGGTTATTTATAGAAATCATTTCATCAGAACCAATGTTTACTGGCCCACTAAAATCAGAGTTGGTTAGTTTTAAAACTCCTTCCAAACATTCGTCAATATACAAAAATGAACGAGTTTGCATACCATCACCCCAAACTTCAATTGATCCGCCATCTTTAGCTTCTGCAATTTTTCTACAAAGTGCTGCTGGCGATTTCTCTCTACCTCCCGTCCAGGTGCCTTCTGGGCCAAATACGTTATGGAACCTGCCAATATGTACTTTTATACCAAAGTTTTTTTGATAAGCTAAAAACAAGCGTTCGCTAAATAACTTCTCCCATCCATACTCACTATCAGGAGCAGCTGGGTATGCTGATTCTTCGCTACATTTTGGATTATCCGCATCTAATTGATTATACTCTGGGTATATGCAAGCTGAAGAAGAATAAAATGCTTTTTTTACGCCTGCTTTATGCATTGCATCAAGAATGTTTAAATTAACTGTAGCAGAATTATGCATAACATTGGCATCGTTATCACCTGTAAAGATGTAGCCTGCACCACCCATATCTGCGGCTAATTGAAAAACTTCGTCTATGCCACCTTGCATTACCAATTTACATAATCCCTGGTCTGTTAAATCCCCTACAATAAATTCATCTGCGGCTGTTTGCGAAAATTCAGGGAATTTTAAATCCACACCGCGAACCCAGTAACCATCTTGTTTTAATTTTCTTACCAAATGGCTTCCAATAAAGCCACCAGCGCCACATACTAAAGCTTTTTTTGTTTTCATAATCAAAAGTTTAAATTAATTCTGCTGTTTTAAAGTCATATAGACTTTTTTATTATTAAAAAATAGTTCTTAAATATTTTGTTTCAATTCAGAAATCACTTTACAAGGATTGCCACTGGCTACCACATTAGCAGGGATATTTTTAATTACCAGGCTATTTGCTCCAATTACAGTGTTTTCGCCAATTTCAACTCCTTTTAATACTACCACATTAACGCCCAACCATACGTTATCGCCAATAATTACCGGCCGTGGTTCGCCAGATCTTGGATCGTCAATATGCCAGTCAGAATCGGTTATTAAAGTGTTTGCGCCACATCGAACGTTTTTTCCTAATTTAATATGGCCAAAAGCGCCTATCACAGTACCACTAAAACCGCAGTTTTCGCCAATTTCAAGTACAGCATCTTCTGTAAGTGTCGATATCATGCAAGGCCTGTTAATACCAATAAGATTAGATTTTGTTCTCGAAAAAAAAGTACAATTATTACCTATTCTTATTATAGATTTTGGGAATCGCTGAAAGTGGCATTTACCGTCAAAATCTATTTTTCCCTCAGTTTTTACTCCCCACCACCATATAGACAGAAAGTTTATTTTACCAAAAAAAACATGCATTCTTCTAAACAAAACGTCGGTGGTATGCGACAGGTTTCTATACTTCATGTGAGATAAAATGTGTAACCTTAATTATTATTAAAATGGTTATATAACGATCTATTATAAAAAATAGTATTGGACTAGCCATTAACTTCAATTAAGTAAAAAGCTTTTACGAAAAAGCTCCCTAACTACTATGGCATCTTCGTTTTTAATGGCAATATCCTGAGCCTTTTGAGCCAACTGCTCCCGCAATGGTTGGTTATTGTATAAATCTTCAATGGCTGTTACTAACTCAGCAATGCTGTTTTCTGTAACCACATAACCCCATTGCCCTTTAATGGCGTATTTGGTAAGCCCTGTACTTAAATCGCCATATACCAAAATGGGTGTTCCGGAAATCATGTATTCGCTTACTTTAGTTGGAAACGAATATTTTAAGAATTTCACACTGTCGGCATCAAAATCCTGTGGAAGCAATAATAGATCTACCCCCGAAAATTTTAGTGGCAAGGCCGTGTATGCAATTGGGTTTACTCTTTTGATATAATCGTTGAATTCTATCAGCTTATTTGCAGCATCAATGTCCGGTGTTTGAATTTCAAATACGATGTTTGCATTTGTTTTGGCAATTTCATTTACTGCCTTGGCTACATCTGCCAGGGAAGTTCCTATACCAAACCCAATACGGCCGGCATATAATATAGTAAACTTATCCTTTATAGCATAACTTTTAGGCGTTGCTGGTTTCCAGTAACTAATATCAATAGGATTATGAAAAGGGATAAATTCTTTTTCGTACCGCATTCTATACTCGTCACTCATTGCATCGCTAATGCTCATTAAAATAGCAGACTTATCCAATAATTTCCTATACTCTTTATCAATACAGTTTTGCCAATACCTGTAAAATATACCCGGCTTGTTAATAGTAAGTGGCCAATCGTCCATTATATGTATTGCAATGGTTTTTTTAGTTTGCTCATGCAATTGATCCACAAATCTTATTAGTTCCAGCGAAGCAAGCTGTGTGTAAATTATATCTGGATCGTACTCCTTTATCCAAGCCGAAAATTCTGGTGTAATTTTTAGTTTATAAAAAGCATTGTACAAACCAAAAAAGTGAAGTAAGGCTATTAAATATCGATATATATATTTATACTTATTGGCTTGCACCGGTGTATCACTGTCATTTGATTTACCATCAACATTTAAAAGGCCACACTTAATTTTAGGTAAAATAAGGTTTAGCGGAAACGGATGCAATTTATTATTATAGCCTAACTGATAATAAGTAGTACAAACTGAAGTATCCAAATCGGCTAATAAATTAGCATTAGAAGTTACTGCTAACCTGTCTTTAGGCCAGCCCGTAAATAAGTTAGACATTGTAACTCCGCCTCCACTTTTTTTATTAAATGATTGGCCTATAATTAAAATCTTTGGATAAAGCATTAGTAAAACTAATTTTAAATAGGGAATGCTATTTTTTTTGTAATTGCATTTTAATAACGGAATCCGACATGTTCCTAATCGTTGGCGAATAACACATTCCAACACATATCCAAACCATAATGTAATATAAACTAAAGCTCGTAACTATTCTAGGATATTGGTAGATGACCCACAAAAGCATAAAAATTCCAGCTGCTTTGCACAGCAAGTTTGATGATTTGAAAAGGCCTTTATAAATAGCAGGTATAATCATGAAAGCAACCAAACCAATTCCTAAAAGCCCACTACCCAAAATAATTTGTAAATACCCAGTCTCTATTATACTTCTTTGGCCAGTTAATGCAGTCTCCTCATCTACCCCAAGTGGGCAAATGTATTTGCCATGTATACCTTTTCCAATAATCCAATCTTGCCATGTCATATCTGCTTTCATACATAATTCAACACCAGTTCTTGTATCTGTATCAGCCCTAGATAAAAGAAAATCCATAAATGCCGGTGGCTTAATATTAGATAGAAATAAAGTGCAAAAGAGTACTAAGAATATTGACAGAAAAATAATCATTACTGTTCTTTTGGTATGTATTAAGTACATCATTAAAACTCCTGTCATTGTTGTTAAGCATACAAATAAGGAACCTCTTCTTGCCCTGAAAATTAAAAAATATGTACATAATAGAAATATACCAAAAGCAAATAGTTTTTTGGGTTGGGTATGATATATATATGTTAATAAAACAAATGCAGTTGGATAACACAGATATAAGAAAAAGCACTCAATAGCATACTGCCCTTGGCTGTTGTCGGCTCTTGTAGGGTCAAGTATAACGTTAGAATATACAATTGAAAAAATTAAGAATGCAATTCCGAACAAAAAGATAAATTTAAATACGTTTTTATAAAACGCTATATTTCTTGGAAAAAAAATTACCAGGGGTACTAGGTACAAAAAAACACTATAATCAACATTAAAAAGTAATGTTTTAATAAATACATAATCCATATCCCCAACGCGTACAATTACTGTTGCAGAAAAAACAATATAAATTGTAAAAACACTTTGCAGATAAGCGTCGTCAAATTTAAATTTCATTAAATCAACAGCTCCAATTATTAATACAATTAATCCTACAAGTTGAATGCCTTGAAACACATCTATACTAATTTGTTTTTCGCCAATATTTGTAAATGCATAGCCAATAGTATATATCAAAAACCCACAAAAAAACAAGTGTATGTTTTTAACTTGTTTTTTAGACAGGTTAAAACAATCAGTAAGGGAAATAGAACTTGTGTTTTTATTATTATATTGAATTATTTTTTTCATACTACTTATACGCACAAAAAACAATGGCCTTATATATTAAGGCACACAATAATTATTTATACCAAATTTTGGCTTTTGCTTTTTTATAAAAGATTTGATAATATTGAATTGGAGCAATAATATAACCAAATGCATTTGAAATTATAGATGATATCAAAACCGACTCCACTCCCATTTTAAATTTCTGAATCAATAATAACGTTAAAACGATAAAACCAATTGACGTAATAATAGCTGATATAAATTGAATTTTTATTGCACCAATTCCGTTAATTACAAAAACAAAAATATTTGCAAATATTGCTGTAGAGAAAAAAATAAAAAAAAGTAAGGAGATATTAAAGTTAACATGAACAAGATTTTTACCCAGCCATAGCTCGTAAACCCTTTCAGAGAAAATAACCATTATTATTCCCACTATAACAAATGGAATTAATAATAATAAGTATTTTTTTACAGCATTTTTTATCCAATCATAGTCACCCGAATTATATGCATAGGTTACTCCACTCCAAAATGGACTTAATAAAATCAAAAACAGCATTTGTAATGTAAAAAAATATTTATACGCTATATTATAGGCCGTTACTTCTGTAGTATTAAAATATCTGGCGATAAAAAAAAGGCTTGATTCAAATTGCACCATAACCGCAATTTGAAGTACAAAAAACTTACCCCCCAATTTTATAATATCTTTTGCGTATTTCTTTTTTACAAATTTTAAAGAAGGTTTAAACGGTTTATATTTTGTATTAAAAAAATAAATATTTGCAATAATAGATACCGCTGTTGGTGCTAGACCTGCCGCAAGCCCTAAATATAATAATGAACCTTGAGTAAACCTTGTAAGACAAAAAATTAGAACGAATGAAAAAAGCTGTCCCAACATTTCAAGTAATGACGCTTTAGCTGGTTCTTGATTGGCTATTAAAATTGTATTTATTACTCTAAAAATAAATTGAGAACAAAAATAGGTGAAGATAATAGTTGTTAACCTTGATAGTTCTTTTTCAATTGCTTGAGGAAGATTCAATAAGCTGTGCCAGCTTATAAATTGGTTACTAATTATCAATAATATCCACAGTGAAATAAAAATAACACTAATATAAAAATAAGCCGTACTTACATATATTCGGGCCAATTCTATATCGCCTTTTGCATTTGCCTCTGCAAATTTATTTCTTAACCCGTGCGTAAAACCTATATCAAAAAAAGATACCCAAGCAATTATTGAACTTAGCGTTAGCCAAATGCCATATTGCGAAGGATTAAGATAGTGAATGGTAAGTGGAACAGCTATTAAACCAATTGATATACTTATGCCTTTAATGAATAATGAACCTACAATGTTTTTTTTTGCTTCAAGACTTCTTTGATGGCCTTTGGTAAAAAAATTAGTTGCATACTGCCATAACCTGGAAGTATATTTTTTTATGGTCATTTTTTGAAGATCTTTCCTGTAATTTATTGATATTATTTAGTAGCTTTTGCTAAATCACTTGCCATCATCTCTTTTACCAAGCCAGCCAAATCGTATTTCGGCACCCAGCCTAGTTTTTTCTTCGCTTTTGATGGATCTCCTATTAACAATTCTACCTCTGTAGGCCTAAAATAAGCAGGATCAACCGCAACAACTTGTTTTCCTATTGGCAATTGGTATTGCGGATTATTACAAGCTGCAACAGTAGCTTTTTCCTCTACACCTTCTCCAGTAAAGTTTAATTGAATGCCAACTTCATTAAATGATAGTTTTACAAAATCTCGTACACTTGTAGTAATACCTGTTGCAATAACAAAATCTTCTGGTTCATCTTGCTGTAATATCATCCACATAGCTTCTACATAATCTTTTGCATGCCCCCAATCTCTTTGCGCATTAAGGTTACCCAAGTATAATGCATTTTGAAATCCTTTTGCAATTGCGGCAACAGCCATGGTTATTTTTCTGGTAACAAAAGTTTCACCACGTAAAGGACTTTCGTGATTAAATAAAATACCATTGCAGGCATACATGCCGTAAGCTTCCCGATAATTTACTACAATCCAGTACGCATATAGCTTAGCTACTGCGTAAGGGCTTCTTGGATAGAAAGGAGTTGTTTCTTTTTGAGGAACCTCCTGCACCAATCCATACAATTCCGAGGTGGAAGCCTGGTAAATACGTGTCTTTTTTTCAATTCCCAAAATACGTAATGCCTCCATTAATCTTAAGGTTCCAATACCATCGGCATTGGCTGTATATTCCGGCGTATCAAAGCTCACTTTTACATGGCTCATTGCGGCTAAGTTGTATATCTCATCTGGTTGAGTTTCTTGAATTATGCGGATAAGGTTTGTACTATCGGTCATATCGCCGTAGTGCATGGTAAAACTTTGTTTCCTTTCATGCCTGTCTTGATACAAATGATCGATTCGATTTGTATTAATTAACGAGGAACGCCTTTTTATGCCATGCACGTTATACCCTTTGTTTAACAATAGCTCAGCTAGGTAAGCACCGTCCTGTCCGGTAATACCAGTAATTAATGCAGTCTTCATTTTTTTTGTTTAGTGAGGTATGCTTTTTATAAAAACACCGAAGATACTTGTTGTTTCCTTAAAAAATATTGGTAAGCAATTTTAATTTGGCATTAAAATTATCACTTTACTACAGTATTTGCACTGATCGTAAATCAAAAGCAATTTTAAAAAATGTGCCGAATAAAAAACTTTTTTGAAAATTATTATGATTGGGCAAAAGCATAATTGCGTAAAAGCATGTGCTCTTTGCCAAAAATACTATCTTCTTTAAGTTTGGCAATTAGTGCATATCCTAATGATGGAAGATTAATCTTTATTGTCCTATTCTTGACTGCCAGTATATTTCCTTCAATTTCGTACGATGGCTGGTATATACTTTTGTCTGTAACTGCGCTGTTTACTGTAAGCTTTTCCAAATTGATATTTTGATAATCAGCAGTCAACTCTTTTATAGCGTCAATTTCAGTTTCATTTACAATAGCAGGCTTACCCAACCAGTAGAGCATATTTATTACTCCGTCCGCTTGCAATAATGAAATTGCCTGATCTTGAGTAGTATGTACAAAAACATACGAATTAAATAATGGCCTGTAAACCAATTTGTTTCTCCATGATTTTGGTTTTTCAACACAAATCAACGGGATAAAATTTTCAACTTTCTTTTTAGTTAATAAACCAGCAACTTTTTTTTCAAATTGTGGTTTGGTATAAAGTACGTACCAATTTTTCTGCATAACTCATTTTTTAAATTGTAAAATGTGCAGTTAATCGGGATAGTTGGAGAGGACAGTTAATCGGGATGTTGGAGAGGACAGTTAATCGGATAGTTGGAATCAGCAGTAAGCTTTATAATGTGCAATTTAGTAATAAAGTATGGCTTTGCCAATCTCAGTCACAATTAAATTGCAATTTGAGTCAAAATAATTTTTTACAGGGTTTGGATTTTATATTTCTTATAGTCATTTCGTTTTACTTTTTACCTCTCTCTTTATTACCATATACATAATCATAACCATAGCCATAATTATTCTTAAAAACCCCTCTGGTTTTAACTCCGTTAAATACAATTGCGGGATTATGAATAGGGTTTACCTGGTTGTTAACATCAATACGCCTTATAAGTAATTTAGGGGTATAATTATGCCTTATTACATACAAGGTTGCGTCACACATTTCTGATAATATGTAGGCATCTGTAACCAATACTGCCGGGGAAGTATCAATAAGCACCATGTCAAAATTACTCTCCAAATAAGTTATAAGAGATTTAACTTTCCCGTTTGCCAAAAGTTCAGTAGGGTTTTCCGGTAAACTACCAGCAGAGATAAAATATAAATTTTCGTGTGCCTCTATTTTATTAATTACTTGTTCTATATTTTTTTCGTCATTTAAAAATTCAGTTACCCCATCTTCATAATTCACATTAAGTATTTTAGATATACTTGGATTATTTAAATCCAAATCTATCAATACCACCTTTTTACCTGTAAGTGCTAGGCTTACTGCAAGGTTAGCAGCAATGAAACTTTTACCCTCACCCGATATACTGGAGGTAATTAATATTTTTTTGTGGGTTGTATCAATTCCTAAAAAAGATAATGATATTCTTAATTTCCTAAACTCTTCTGCAATAAAACTCCTTGTACCCTTCTCTATCACCAAAGGATTGTTAGATTTCTCAAAAGCGATTTCTCCAATAATTGGAATCGTTGTCATTCCTTCAATTTCATTTCTGTACTTTATTTTACCGGTAAATGAATCTTTAAGTAATATAATTGCAACACCTAAACCCAAAGCTGCCACTATTGCCATCATATAAATGGTCTTTGTTTTGGGACTAACCGGCCTATCGCCTGCAATTGCCGAATCAATAACTTTGCTACTCGAAACCACTGATGCCAGTGATAATTCTGCTTCTTGTTTTCTTTGTAATAAAAATTGGTATGAATTATTTTTCGATTGCTGTTCACGGCTGATTTCTAATAATTGCCTTTCTTTTTGTGGTACCGATCTTAACATTGAGTTATAACCTCCATTAGTTGTATATAAACTTTGCTGAGTAGCAGCCAAACTTAATTTTTGGTTCTTGATATTATCTAAAATACTTGGCCTGATTTTATTAATTTCATCAGCTAAGGCAACTAATTTAGGGTTATTTTCTCCCATCGTCTTTTTTAATCTGTCATACTCTAATTCAGAATTATATAATTTATTAGTTAAAGTAGAAAGTGTAGGATCAGATATGCCTGCTATTGATGGTACAATGCTGCCTTGTCCGCCTTTATTAGTTACATAATTTTCTACCTGATCTAAAACAGCTGTTTGATTTCTTACTTCTCCTAATTTTTGATCATTTGCAGCAACATTTTGCAAAAAAATGGCTCCTTGATCGCTAATATTTACGGCATTACTTCCTGATTTATACTGTTGTACCTTCTTTTCTATAGAATCTAAGTCCCCGCCTAAAATGGCCAGTTGTTGATCTACAAATGACAAAGTATTTTTTGCTAAAGAATTTTTTTCTTCAATTGATTTTAAATCATAAATATTTAGTAATGTATTTAAAATATTAACTGCCCTTTGTGGTATTTCGTCTTGATATACTAAATCGATAATAGCAGATGACTGGCTAGCCGGAATTACCTTGAGATGTTTTATTAAGCGATTCGAAACATTCCGAGGGTCGTAAAAAGAAAATGACAATTGCTTATCTGATTCAAAGGAAGGACGATAATATACATTTGGAACAAACCTAAGTGAGCCATAGGGGGTGGCAACAAACTGATTGATAGGGTATTTATCTTTCCCATTTAGCAAAACAGTTTGGCTATTCTTATCATAGCTGAAATTAACCTTTTCTACCTCCACTATTGAATCCGGATTTCTTACTTCTATTAACACTGGTGATAACAAATAAGCATCGCTTTCCTTTACCTTTCCTTTTTGAAATAATTGTGTATACAGCGAAAGCCTTTTAATAACATCTTCCATTAATGCCCTGGATTGAAGTACTTCCACTTCATTCTCTACTACTTTTTTTGATGCAATTAAATTAAACGATTCTAATAATTTAGAATCCTCGCTACCTCTTTTTTCGTCTTTGATAATTAACGTTGCTGTAGCCTCATAAATCGGCGTAGTATATCTTAAATAAATATAAGCAGCTACCAACGACAAAAGTATGAAAATCAAAAACAAAGGCCAATAAGGCAAATATTTTGAAATCATTTTCTGTATTATACCAGAATCACTTTTTTCTAAATATATTCGTTCCGTATTGTTATCTGCCTGCCCCATGATATTGTTGTTGCGGATTATTTTTTAAAATTATTTTATTGCTTTATCTAAAACAAATACAAGGATTGATAGACTACTCAAAACAATTGGAAGCACCCTTTGAGAATTACCAGAAACAGAAATTTTAGTTTTATTAGGTTCAACATATACTATATCATTCGGTTTAAGATAATAATATTCGGAATTTAAAAAATCGCTGGAAGTTAGATTAATGTGCCTTGTTTTCCTCACACCATCTTCTTCCCGTATTAAAAGCACATTTTCTCTTTTACCGTAAATGGTAAGGTCACCAGCCATACTCAAGGCTTTTAACAAAGAAATTTTTTCATTTGGTACACTAATCACAGATGGACTTGCAACTTCACCCAACACTGTAATTTCAAAATTTAAAAACCTAATATCCACAATTGGATCTACCAATAATTTTTTGGCTAAAATTGAATTAGTAATTTCGTCTTTAAGCTGCTTTTTTGTTTTTCCTGCAGCCATTATTTTTCCTAAAAGAGGGATTTCGATGTAGCCATCACTGCCTATGAAATAGCCTACAAATTGTTGGCCTTTGCTTTTTGAAGTGCCGGTTTTATCATTGCCCGAACTTTTATCAGCGTCACCAGCACTATAAGGATTAAAAATTGCCGATGCATCGGCATTTAAACTACCAATAAAAATATTTATAAAATCATTTCTTTGTAAAGGAGCTTCAACAGGTGTAATTACCTGTTTATATGTTGTATCCTGTGCATTTTGCAAATAGGCAATTTTATTTGTGCTCGTACACGATGTACAAAAAATTAACCAGACTAAGGACGTAAGCAAAAGAAACCTAGTTCCCATATTATGTGATTTTAGAGTTTATACAAATGACCTGAGGGGGACACGTGGCCTTAGCACGAAATATTGAATGACAGTGGTTTTGGCACGGATTAAGAATCTCGATTAAGGTAAGTTACAGACCGATAAGGTTTGTTTCAGATTGTAAATGTACTACAAAAAAAATAATATCAAAATAAAATTGCAGTTATCTTAGTTTTATTTTCAAGTATTTTATATTAAATATAAATATTATTCGTTATCTTTTCTAATTATAAACTTCGATATTCTATTACCTTAAAAGCTATATCAAATGAGTCTCCTTTAAAATTAAGTAGCTGATTATTAATACAGAGAGACAAATTGACAACAAAATCAATTTTTTGTTTTTTGAATTATTGGCTGGGCCAGATTGTTCAATCTCTTTTTCTGTTGTAAGAACATTAGTGACATTTAATTGAACAATTTTTGCAGCAACTGAAATAGCAAAATCGCCTGAATGCGAAATAGAAATTAAATAATCTTTATAATAAGGCTTATTATTTTCAGTATGTTCAATTACAATTGTATCCCATTTAATGTTACGAGAACATTTAACCAGTGCTTCCTTTGCAGCATATAAACCTGCAAATGAATGAAGTGGTTGGTTCTTTGATGAGCAGTAAGCTATTTCTTCTTTTGAAAAATTTGTTTGATAAAAAGCATCTTCCCAAAAGTCGGTGCATAAAGGCATTTCGCTTATATGTTGAATATCAATGCCTATCTCACAGTTATTTTCTGCAAAAATTTCATTTACTGCAGTTTGTTTAGTTTCGCTGATACCAGTTTGCGCAGTTGAAGCGCCTGTTAAAATTTCTAAGGAGGTATCCGAACCATCCCAGCTAATTCCCAATTTTTTTAACTCAGCTCTAAACCTGTCTGCCATAACAGAGTTAAAATCGGTGCTTTTAATAACAGACGAATTATCATTTATAATTTTGCCATTCGAAAGTTTTGTATAAATACTTTTAATGTTTTCCATAATTACCATCCAGTTAAGCAGTTTGAACAAATGTATCCTTCCTCGGTAGCATTTACAGCCGCAACAAAATAAATACTTCCATTAAGGTCTTCGTTATTTTGCCGAAGGCATTTAATGCAGGATACTTTTTTAGGAGTTGCTGTTGAGGATGATTTTGAATTAAAATGTGCTTCTAATCTCATTTTAAGATCGTTTAAGAAAAGCGCCACTTCTTTACCACTTGATATTCTATGATCGAAACTTAAATTTATTTTAAAGAAATTATTTTGCAAAGCTGAAATACCTAAAATGGCGGAGTTATTAATATTTACCAATGGGAAAAAATCTGTTATAGAAGAGTTGAACAGATCAGTAATAGTAAATGTAGTTGATGTTAATTCTTCTTTAGTTAACTTATCAATTGAATATTTTTGTGTCAGGTCTGCAATCTGATCTTCAATTTTTTCAATACTAAGGCCATCTGTATCATTAATAGCACATACCTTAAGCTCCTTATCAATATCAATTGCAAAACCTACATTAACAGCTTCATAAGTATTTTGGCAACCATTATCAAAATAGCTATTAAGATTGGGATATTTTTTTAATAAACGTGATACTTCAAAAATTACTGTTGGTAAAGGTGTAGTTGTAATAAATGATTGAGAGCTCTGCAATCTTGATATACCCGCTAATTCAACCGATACTGAAAGCATTGAAACTACGCCATTATTATTTACACTTTGCAGATATTCTGCCTCTCTTTTTTTTGAAGCGCTTAATTTTTTAGAAGTAACTACAGATGTATTTGACTTTATAAGTGGCGCTTTCTTTTCTATATTGTTTGCACCTGCACTTTTATTTGGATTAATAAGCTTCTCTATATCTTTTGTAGTAACAAAATTCAAATGCTGTAACAGGGATATATCAACTTTATCTTTTTCAATTAAAGAGAGGGCCTTTTGAGAGATACGTTGATTAATTGCTGCTTTTGCCTGCACCTGCTGTCCATTGGAAGCGGCGTTATCTTTTATTGATACTGTATCAACTGCAGCAACAGCCTTATTTCCGGCAGTAACGGGAATATTAGCATCAGCATACACTTCAAAAAGTACTGTGCCTACTTTTACTTCAGTTCCTTCGGTACAGCATACTTTTATAAACCCTTCGTATTCGCAAAATAATTCAACAACTGCTTTTGAAGTTTCAAATTCGGCCAAAAGTGTTGCATGAGAAACTGCCTGTCCATTGGTAACATGCACTTTAATCAGGCTTAAATATTCATCATTTACTGATTCTTGTGGCGTTTTTATTGATGCTATTGGTATCATTGCTTAATTTTTGACAGTAACATTTCTTTGTTTACCAAAACCTGGTCTTCCAGGGATTTTACACTTGGTATAGTTATGTCTAAAGAGTTTATGGTATGAAAATATTTAAGCTTTTTATGTTGTGCAATGAAAGAGATAATGGTATCTCCAACTGTCCCTCTTCCAATTCCTTCCTCCATTGTAATTACACCCATATCTTCCGTTAAGTTTTCTAAAATAAAACTTTTGGGTAAAGGGTCAATTTTTGAAAGAATTAAAACCTGAACCAACTCGTCACAGTTTTCAAACATTTCGTTTAATAATTCAACCGCTATTTCTGATGTGCCGCCGTAAGTAATAATTGTTAAAGTAACGTTTGCACTATTTTCTGGTTTTATTAAAATGTTAGGCAGTTTTTCGTTTGACTGCAAGGCAACATATCCTTCAGGAAGATGTAAAGATGGCTTCTTACCATAGTCCACTTTATTTTCAATAATCAAAGTAGGGTGAATACGCTCATAAGCATAAGTATAAATAATTTTTGGATTTTGATATTTATTCAATGCTAAAATTTCAAAAGTATCCATTCCAATAAAATGCTTTTCTATGCTTTGGCTATGGGTAGGACCATAACCTCTTTTGCCTCCCATTGGTGTTCTAAAAACCACAGGGCAGGTTATTTTTTTATTGTACATGTTGTGCACTTTGGCAGCATGGTTCAAAAACTGGTCAAATGCCAAAGCTGTAAAATCGCCAAACATAAATTCGGCAAATGGTTTAAAACCGTTTAATGCTAAACCATTGGAAACTCCCGCAATCAGACCTTCAGAAATTGATGTGCCTATAACTCTTTCCGGATATAAAGTGCTTAACCCTTTGGAAACCTTAAAAGCTCCTCCATAAGGATCAATAATATCTTCTCCCAAAAAAACAACTTTTTCATTGGCCAATAATTCTTTAAAAGCATCATTGGCATCTTTTATTTGCCGGTTATCGCTAACTATCAATGGCGAGTAACCGCTGTTGACTGGGTCTTTTTCTTCCGTGTAATATTCTTGTATGGTTAATTCCTCTTCATTTATTACTTCGTTTATAAAATCCCATACCTGGGTATTAACTTTTTCATTTTCTTTATCAAAATATTCCTTGTCTTCTCTTTCTATGATGCTTAAAATATCTTTCTCCAAATATTGATTGATTTCTTCTAAATCCCTGTCATCATCACCTTTGGAATGGGCTTTTAACCGATAAGTATTTACCAGATGAAATACAGGTTTACCTGTTTCCCTAACATAATCCAGTGTTTCCTTTGCTTCGTCAATAACTGTATATGGCGAATTGCAGGTACTCGACTCCCTGAATTCTATTCCAAAAGCTTTTGCTCTTAATGCAATGCTTCCTGCAAGGTTATATTCAATAGGCGTTGATTGTGCGTACCTGTTATTTTCACAAACTACTACAATTGGCAATTGCTTTTTTGATATGAAATTCAATGTTTCATAAACAATACCTTCTCCTAAAGTGCCGTCTCCAATATATACCACGCCAATATTACCATTCTTGTTTAATTTGTTGCCAAGTGCGTATCCTGCCCCCAATGGTAAAATTCCGCCTTGTATACCATTAGAATAAAAATTGTTAAGCTGTAAATGCTGACTGCTTCCTACACCTGAACATACCCCATTTTTCTTGCCCATTAACTCCAGCAATAATTTTTTCCATTCTCCAGTATAGGCAATAAAGTGCCCATGGCATCTATGGTTTGAAAAAACAAAATCGCTATTTTTTAACTGGCCTGCGAATGCAACCGCGCTTAACTCTTGGCCAATGCAGGTATGTACAGTCCCGTTTAACTTTCCCTGGCTAAAAAGATCTAAAAACGCTTGTTCTACATTTCGGATTAACAACAATTGTTTTAATACTCTATGATTTAATTGCGGTAAAGTCAATTGTAAAGGTTTACGGTGAAAAGTTTAATGTCTTGCAATTTAGCAATATATTACTGAATTGATTTTGTTCAATTACGGTTAAACGACATATTTAATAATAAATTGCTTATTGTTAACCTTTTATGAAACCCACCTATACGTAATTTACTGATTTTCAAATATTTTGATACAATTAATAGTGATTGCAATGCATATCTTAATATATAAAAAGGCCTCCGGTTTGATCCGGAGGCCCCACATCCCAAAATCCTAACTAACTATTTCTTTGTTTTACTATCAACTGTTATGTCTCCGCTACTATTGCATTTAAGCTTTAAGGTTTGTTTGCTGTTTTCAACAACCACAAAATAACTGGTTTGACCTTGATAGTTTAATTCAGTTACTGTTTTAGCAACATCATAACCCTGGTACTTGTCACTGATTGCCAAGGCAACTGTAATGGGTAATTGTGTTGCAGCTATTTGTCTTGAAACACCCATCAGTTCGCCATTTTCATTGTAAGCCGCACTTACTTCATTGGAATTAAGGGTAAACGAAGCAAAATAATAATCCTCATTCTTTTGCCAGTTTACATTTACTGCTCCTGTAAAGCTTTTTTCAAATTCGGCTTTTACTTTTGGAGATACTTTTTCGGGCCCTGCAGATGCAAAGGCACTTGTAGCAAGCAACACTGTTGCTGCAACAAGAAATGTTTTTAATTTTTTCATTACTATACTTTTTTTTAGGTTTAAAAAACTGCCTCATGACTGGCAGTGGTTAAATGATAAGTCAAAAGTAGTTTTCGTATCGGTAGTATTAAAGCAGTTCTTTACCAGCAGCGTTAAAGGATGTTAAACAATGTACCAACGGTAGCTTAAACTGATAAGACAAATTATATAAAATGCTTAAAACCCAATACAGTAAAGGCTTTGCTGCTTTTTCTTAATAAAATACTAAAGTTTGTGTTGGTACTGTTAAAAAGTAGCTGTGGTTTTCGGCAACATTACAAATGGCTATTAGAGTATCTTTATAAAACACAAAGCATCACAAATGAACTTCCTTGCACACGCTCATCTTTCATTTAGTCGGCCGCAAATAGTGGTGGGCAATATGATCAGTGATTTTGTAAAGGGCAAAAAACAGTTCGATTATATTACGGGCATACAAAAAGGTATTCAGCTACACAGGGCAATTGATAATTTTACCGATACGCATGAAATAACACAGCAGTTAAAATCATTCTTCAGGCCACAATACCGCCTATATGCTGGCGCATTTGCAGATGTGGTGTACGATCATTTTCTGGCAACTGATAAAAATGAATTTTCAACTGGTAGTGAACTCAAAAAATTTACCGCCGCTACTTATTCAATCCTGCAAACAAATTATAATTCGCTACCAACCAGTTTTCAAACTATATTACCCCATATGGTAACGCACGACTGGTTGTATCATTACAGCACCAAGGCTGGCATAGAAAAAAGTTTTAACGGGTTGGTAAGGCGTGCACAATATCTTTCTGAAAGTGACATTGCCTTTGAAATTTTTAACCAGCATTATGAAGCCATGGGCTTGCTATACCATAGTTTTTACCCCGAATTAAAAATATTTGCCGCAGACCATTTGCAGCAACTATTAAACGAATGATTGGTTTATCTTTGAAAAAAATATTTTATGAAGAGGTTTTTTATTGTGGTAGGTATGCTTTGTTTTTTTACAGTTTCTGTATCGGCACAAACTAAATTTCCGCCGGTAGATAAATCACCAATGGATATGAGTTACTATCCTAATGGGTACCCCGTTTCAAAAATACAAGACAAACCTACTGACCCTTTAGCAGCAAGAGTAATTTACAGCAGACCGCAAAAAAATGGCCGTACGATTTTTGGCGATCTTTTAGAGTATGGTAAAGTGTGGAGACTAGGCGCCAATGAAGCTACCGAAATTGAATTTTACCTAAACGTAAAGATCGGTAATACAAAAATAAAGAAGGGCCGTTATACCATGTATTGTATACCTTATGCCGATAAATGGACAATCATCATCAATAAAGAAACAGATACCTGGGGTTCTTTTAAATATGATAGTAAAAAAGACATTGCCAGGCTTGATGTGCCTGTGCAAAAGCAAACTGAAATTACCGAAGAGTTTGCCATGGTTTTTGAAAAGGCTGCAACAGGCGCCAATTTACTTATTGGATGGGACGATGTAAAAGTAAGCTTGCCAATTGTATTTTAATAACGATGTTACACTGTAAACCCACATACTTTTTAGGCACATTCATTATTGCATGCGTTTTTATTTCGTGTACTAGTGCCAGTAATAATACCCCTGCCACTGTTTCAATACCAGTAATTGAACCTTCGTATAATCCTTATGCCGCAGTAGATAAATCGCCGTTGGATATAAGTTATTACCCGGTAAATTACCCCACAGAGTTAATGGCAGGCAGGGACAGCAGCGGACTGGTTGCAAGAGTAATTTACAGCAGGCCGCAAAAAAACGGCCGTACAATTTTTGGAAGTGAGGCTCCGCCTAAATGTGTGCAGCAATACGGTGCTTATTGGCGATTGGGTGCTAATGAAGCAACCGAAATAGAATTTTTTAAACCCGTAACCATTCAGGATAAAAAAATGCCGAAAGGCCGATATATTATTTATTGCATTCCTTATGAAAATAAATGGACAATTGTTTTTAACACCAATCTTTTTTCCTGGGGTTTACATACAGATACTACTAAAGATGTTGCTAAAATAGAAATACCTATAGTAAAAACCGTCAAGAGCGTAGAGTATTTCTCCATGGTATTTCAGCAAACACCTGTAGGTGCCGACCTGGTTATGGCCTGGGATAATGTAAAGGCCAACTTATCATTGCAGTTCAAATAATTTAAAAACATTCCTGCGCTTCTTTCTCCCTCAATATTTTTATTGATATTTACAGTATGTGCGGAATTGCCGGAATACTATCAACCTCTTCTGAAAAAATACCTGAAGTTCATTTAAAAAAAATGATTCGTGCAATAGCGCACCGGGGGCCTGATGGCGAAGCTACATGGCGCAATGAAAATGAAACCGTTTTATTCGGACACCGCAGGCTGGCTGTAATCGACCTGAGTGATGCGGCTGCACAACCCATGCATTACCTGAACCGTTACACCATTGTGTACAACGGCGAAATTTATAATTACATTGAATTAAGAGAACTGTTGCATGATAAAGGGTATCGCTTTACTACAAAATCCGACACCGAAGTAATATTGGCCGCTTATGATTGTTGGGCAGCCGATTGCCTGAAATATCTTGAAGGCATGTTTGCCTTTGCCATTTGGGATGAAGAGGAGGAACAGATTTTTGCTGCCCGTGACCGTTTTGGTGAAAAACCTTTTTATTATTATGAAAACGGCCGCTACCTTTTTTTCGCCAGCGAAATGAAAGCCTTATGGGCTGTGGGTGTTGAAAAGAATATCGAAGAAAAAATGCTGCTCAATTTCATTGCACTGGGACAGGTACAAAATCCGGCAGATAAAGAAGAGACTTTTTTTAAAGAAATTTATTCTTTGCCGCCGGCACATTTTTTTCAATACAGGCCTTCGGCTAAAAGATTAAGTATAAAAAAATATTGGCGTATTGATAAAGAAATAAAAATAAATATTTCTACAGGCGATGCCATTGAAAAATTTAATCAGTTATTTATTGAATCGGTAAAAAAGAGATTACGGAGCGATGTGAGTGTGGGAACAAGTTTAAGCGGAGGCATGGATAGTTCTTCCATATTATCTGTAATGAAAGATTTGAAAGTTGAGCGTAATGAAATAAAAACATTTTCAGCTGTTTTTCCCGGGTTTGAAAAAGATGAATCCGCTTACATTGATCTTGTTAGTAATAAATTTAAAGTACCCAATTATAAAATACAACCATCTGCAGAAAGTTTGATTAAAGATTTTGAATTGTTGTGCTATCACCAGGAAGAACCTTTTCAATCTTCCAGCATCTACGCACAGTTTAAAGTATTTGAACTGGCCAAACAGCAACAGGTAAAAGTGTTGCTGGATGGACAGGGTGCTGATGAAACGCTGGCCGGTTATCATAAATATATTCAATGGTATTTGCAGGAAGTATTGAGCAGGCATAAATTGGGCGCTGCACAAAAAGAAAAAAAAGCATTACAAAAAAACAATGTGCCTTTTAACTGGGGCATGAAAAATTATTTTGCGGCTTTTTTACCCATGCACGCCGCCATGCAACTGGAAAAACAGGAATACAATAAAATAATGCACCAGCCCGATATCAATCCTGAATTTTTAAGGCAGCAAAAGGGAAAAGAATGGGAAGGCATACATAAACCAATTGTTACAAAACTTAATGATATTTTACATTACAACACTATAGAATTTGGTTTAGAAGAATTGCTTCGTTATTCCGACAGGAACAGCATGGCGCATGGCAGGGAAGTGCGATTGCCTTTTTTAGATCATAGATTGGTGGAGTTTATTTTTTCACTGCCATCTAATTTAAAAATTCATGAAGGCTGGACAAAATGGTTGTTGCGTAAAACGATGGATAAAAAATTGCCTGATGAAATTGTCTGGCGAAAAGATAAGGTAGGTTACGAGCCTCCGCAACAACAGTGGATGGAAAATGAAATTTTACAGGACTATATGCATGAAGCAAAAAAGAAATTGGTAGCTGCACAAATTCTTCGTCCTGCAGTATTAAATAAAAAAACGGAGCCTAAAAGTGCCCATGCAGATAATAATTACGATTGGAGATATTTATGTGCTGCTCAGATAATTTAGTCATCTTTGCAAAATAATTTTTTATAAAATACTACAATGAAACTTGCCACAAAATTAATACATGCCGGAGCTGAGCCAGATCCAAGCACAGGGGCTATCATGACGCCTATTTATCAAACTTCTACTTATGTGCAACAAGCACCGGGAGTAAACAAAGGTTATGAATATGCCCGTAGCCAAAACCCTACGCGTAAGGCTTTGGAAGATGCTTATGCTATTATTGAAAATGCAAAATTTGCATTGGCATTCAGCAGCGGTGTTGCTGCAACAGATAGCGTAATTAAATTATTGAATCCCGGTGATGAAGTGATTGCAGCCAGCGATATGTATGGCGGCAGTTACAGATTGTTTACCAAAGTATGGGAGCGCTACAACATTAAATTCATTTATGTAGATACCAGCAACCCGGCAAATGTACAAGCTGCAGTAACGGCTAATACAAAATTGATTTGGGTAGAAACACCCACCAATCCTTTAATGAATATAACTGACATTGAAGCGATGGCCACTATTGCAAAAAAAGCTGGCGCATGGCTTTGCGTAGATAATACTTTTGCATCACCCTACTTACAAAACCCATTGGATATGGGTGCTGATATTGTAATGCACAGCGCTACAAAATATTTAGGCGGCCATAGTGATGTGATTCAAGGCTGCTTAATGATAAATGATAAAGATTTAAAAGAAAAATTATACTTCATTCAAAAAAGCTGTGGTGCAGTGCCTGGCCCACAAGATTGCTTTTTAGTATTGAGAGGTATAAAAACTTTAGGTGTACGCATGAAAGCGCATTGCGAAAATGGCGCAAAAGTGGCCCACTGGTTACGCAATCATACCAAAATTGCAAAAGTATATTGGCCAGGTTTTGAAGATAATGCCGGCTATGCCATTGCGAAAAAACAAATGACTGGTTTTGGCGGTATGATAAGTTTTGAATTGAAAGATGGAAGTGAGGCCGAAGTAAAAAGAGTCTTATCATCTACACATTTATTTTCGCTGGCCGAAAGCCTGGGCGGCGTAGAAAGTTTGATCAATCATCCTGCAACCATGACCCATGCAAGTATACCAAGGGAAGAAAGAATTAAAAACGGTTTAAGTGATGGTTTAATAAGATTGAGTGTTGGAATTGAAGATGCAGATGATTTAATTGAGGACCTGCAAAAAGCTATTGGATAATCAATATGTCAGAAAAAGAATTAAAAAAGTTTTTGAACAGCAAGGTTGATTTTTATAATCAACCTTCTTTTATTTCACTCGATCCTGTTTCTATTCCGCATCAATTCACAAAAAAACAGGATATAGAAATTGCAGGTTTTTTTGCGGCCATTTTTTCGTGGGGCAACCGCACTACCATCATCAATAAGAGCAATGAACTGATGCAATTGATGAATAATGCACCGCATCAATTTGTATTGCATCATACTGAAAAGGATTTAAAAAAATTAGAAGGATTTAAACACCGCACTTTTAACACTACCGACCTTTTGTATTGCATCGAATTTTTTAAGATGCATTATTCAAAAAATAATTCTCTTGAAATTGCCTTTACAAAATGGATGACTAAAAAAGATGCAACTATTGAAAATGGATTGAAAGGCTTTTATAACTATTTCTTTTCGTTGCCCGATATTCCTGCAAGAACAAGAAAGCATATTGCTTCGCCAGAAAAAAAATCTTCCTGCAAAAGATTAAATATGTATTTGCGCTGGATGGTTCGCAATGATAATAAAGGAGTTGATTTTGGCATTTGGAAAAACATCGCGCCATCGCAGTTGGTAATGCCAATTGATGTGCATGTATCAAGAGTGGCCAAACAATTAAATTTGCTGCAACATAATAAAACAGATTGGCAAACGGCTTTAGAATTAACCCAATACCTGCGTAACCTGGATGCAGCTGATCCTGTGAAATATGATTTTGCTTTATTTGGAACCGGTGTAATGGAAAAAATTTAATCAAAAAATTATGGCATCAATTAACACAGCATTGCTTTTAGAATTAAACAATTCGCTTGAATTAGAATTGCCCGAAAAAATTTCTTATGAACAAGCGCATACTCTTTTGGCAAATCATATCAATCATCTTATTAAAAATAATTTTGACAGCCTGCTAACTTTATTATACCGTATTGATGTAGACGAAGAAAAACTAAAGCATTTTTTGATTGACAAGCCAGAAGACGATGCCGGAAATACAATTGCCTCCCTTATTATGGAGAGGCAACAACAAAAAATTAATTTTAAAAAGCAATTCAGCAATAAAAATGATGCTGATAGTACCGAAGAAAAATGGTGATTTATTTAAACATCAGCTCCTTTACTTTCTCTTTGTCTTCTTTTTCTTTTTTGAGGTCGAACATGGTGCCAAACACATGATCCCACAAAGTTGAGCTTACTCCAAAGCCCATGTGGTCATTTTTATAATGATGCAAATGATGGTTGCGCCATAATGGTTTCATCCATTTAAAAGGTGGGTTCCAGGCATGAATGGCGTAATGCATGGTGCCATACATCAAATAGCCTAACATAAACCCGGGAAAGAATACGAACACATATCCCTTTGTTCCCAGTAAAGAAAAAACCAGGTACATTAGTGAAAAGATAACCGATGCCAAAATCAAGCTTGGCACTGGCGGCATAAATAACCTTTCCTTATCTCTTGGATACTCGTGGTGGTTACCGTGAATGACATATACAATCTTGGTAGCCCTTTCACTTTCCGCCACAAAATGAAACGCAAACCGGTGAATACAATATTCAAATAAACTCCAAAAAAACATGCCACATATAAAGGTTAGAAAAATTTGCAACACAGGTAATTGAACAACAGCAGCGGTATAATAAAACATACCGCCGATAATGGGTACATAAATTCCCCAAATAACCAATGGATGGGTTTTGGTTAGATATTCCAAATATTGATTCTTAAATAACTGGGCTTGCCCTTTATTATGAATCTTTTCGAATTTCATAATTTTGATTTAATAATACAAAATTAGCGTTTACAATTAAGAAACAAAAGTTCATTTGTTAATTTAATCGGTAAATTATTGGCTAATTTTACTAATAATTTTTTTATGCAGCTAGTAACTTACCTAAAAGACGATCTACAGCAATTAGCCATTTTAGTAAACGGCAACTTATACGATACTGACGCCTTGCACAGCGATTTGCCAGTGAGCATGAGTATGTTTTTAAATTATTGGGACGATGTTTTACCCATTGCAAAGGCGGTTGAGCAGCGTATAAAAGACGGGGTAGGAAGAAATATTTTTGGCACTCCGTATAATGAAGCCTCGATTTTAGCACCGGTGCCACACCCCAGCAGTTGCAGGGATGGTTATGCTTTTCGACAACACGTGGCCGCTGCAAGGCGCAATAGAAAAGTAGATATGATACCCGAGTTTGATCAGTATCCTATCTTTTATTTTACCAACCACAACAGCATACAAGGCCCGGGCGAAATAATTTGCATGCCCGATCATTTTAAAAAATTAGATTTTGAATTGGAAGTGGCGATAGTAATAAGCAAAAACGGAAGAAATATTAAGGCAGAAGATGCGGATGAATATATTGGCGGGCTGATGATAATGAACGATATGAGTGCAAGAACTTTGCAGATGGAAGAAATGCTGTTGAACCTTGGCCCTGCCAAAGGAAAAGATTTCAGCACTGTTATTGGTCCAGTATTGGTTACTTTGGATGAACTGGAACAATACGAAGTGCCTTGCAAAGAAGGCCACACTGGTAAGTCATGGAATTTAAATATGAAGTGTAGCGTAAATGGCGTGCAGGTTAGTGCAGGTAATGTAAGTGAAATGGACTGGACTTTTGCTGAAATTATTGAACGGGCAAGCTATGGTGTTAATTTATATGCCGGTGATGTAATTGGCAGTGGCACGGTTGGCACCGGTTGCTTTTTAGAATTGAACGGCACGGGAAAATTAAACGACCCTAATTACCAGGAACAATGGCTGCAGGAGGGTGATATAGTGGAAATGGAAATTGATGGATTAGGAGTGCTGAGCAATACAATTGTAAAGGATGAAAGTGGTTTTAGCATACTTGATTTAAAAAAACTTTAGTGCAGCATTTCGTCAATACGTTTGAATGAGTATCCTTTTAGTTTAAGTGCAATAATAAGGTCGTTTAATCGGTTATAGAACTTGTCTTTTCTTTTAGAATCTGTACCAATGTGCAATAAAAGTATGAAGCCATTCAGGTTTTTTTGTTGTTCAAATTCCATTATGGAATTATAAATTTCAGTACTGCTCTTGTAATTATTTAATTCGGGAAAAGTATAATCAGCATTGCTTTTAGTACCTGGTGTAAAATTTATTAATTGCAGGTTCATTTCTTTTGTCCAATAAGCAATGGAATCATTAAACCATTCGTAGGGCGGTAAAAAATAATTTGCATTTGTAATGCCTGCTTTTTTCATAGCATTAAAGTTTTGTTGCAGGTCTTCTTTAAATGCATTCTTGTTAATCAATAAGCTATCCCTTTTATTCCAATCGGCATATAATAAATGTTTATTGGAATGTGGGCCAAGATAATGGCCGTTGTTCTTTAAGTCAACAATTGTCTTTTTGTACAATGGATTATTATAAAAATCCCCAGTAAAAAAGAATGACGCTTTAATATGTTGCTGTTGCAGTGTTTTTGAAATCACTTCGGCTCCATCCGCAAATTCATGACCTGTAAAAACAAGGGCAATATTTTTTCGCAGGCTATCTCCCCTAATAATGGCGCCGTGGCTGTAAGTAAAATTTTTATTGGCAACTGTTTTTTTAACCGTCTTGTTTTCAAGCGCCGCAAGCAAATAAATTAATGATGCTGTGCCATCCATTGTAGGTTCATTGGTACTGTAATCGCCATAGTCGTCATGATATACTGCCAGGTTACTTTGAAAATCGCTGTATTCATCGGGCTGGTATAATTTTATTCCAATCAGATTGTTATAAATGCTTGTATAAACAGGGCCATCAACAAGGCCGCCATCTATCGGGTAATTTTTTAAATGTGTAAATGCAGAATGAGGGTCTTGAGGATAATCGCCGTTAGCAGGCAAGCCGTAAACAAAACTTGTTCCCCAGGGATTACAGCCAAACAACCAATCGATATTTGACTGTTCCAGTTGTTCGAATGAATTATCCTTGCTTAAAGTGCGGTACCAGTAACATTGTGTTGCAAAAGATGTGGTTAAATTATTGCTGCACCAAATAAAGGGTACACCTCTAAAAAATGCATTCTGGCTTGCTTTATTCCATACTTTTTCAATACCGGTCTTGTAATATTTTAAAACACTATCAGCATTAGCCCACAAATCTTCAATATTTTTTTTAGTATATCCCGCTGTTGGACCGTGTTGGTGGCTTTGTAATTGTTTTATTAATTCATAATGCCCCACATTAACAAAAGGATACCATTGATAATGCCTGGCAGTATCTGCACCAAGCCATGGAGTTATTTTTTCTTGTTTTGCATAATTCAGCGATTGCATCATATATGAACCATTGTCTGCACCATTGGGCACATGCCCTACCATATTATGTATTGCAGCTGCTGCCAGTTCCATATCATCAACCCAGTTTTCTTCGGCATATATGTAAGGTGAGCGTACAGAGGCAGTTTGTGTTACACCCAATTTTTTCTTTGCAAAATTAAAAGCATCAAAGGCTTTATCGTAATAGGTAACCCGTGTGCTTGATCTTCTAAATACGGTATCGGTTTCATATAAGAACTGTGCCAGTGCAAATACACTTGCAAACTTTGCGGCAGTAGAACTTGTGCCGGTTGTATTATTCATAAACTTTCCTCTTTGCTGCGGCTCACCGCTTACAAAATACACCGGCCGCTCAAATCCTTTTCCATACTGGCTATCGAGCTTTGGTATCCGCATGCTGATATGATCCCTGTCATCGCCCAATTGATTAAACATTATATTTTGCGAAGGATTCATTTTCAGCAGCCAGTTGATGCCCCATTGCGCTTCATCCAAAACATCAGGAATATTATTTTTTCCATCCAATCCGTTTGCATTTTTTTGATCACCAAATACCAAAGGGAAATCTCTGTATGCCATCAATAAATGATAAGCTGCATTGGCAGATGTTGTTGAATACTGCAGGTAATCGGTGGCATCATGCCAGCCGCCAACAACATCAATGTGCGTACTATCCGGCATTGGGCCGTATAAAGTATAGCCATCGTACATGTGGCAGCTATCTTTTAAAAAAGGGTTGAAACCACTTCGCTGCTGCCTCATATAGCGCAGGCAAAAATCTGCCGTTCCTTTATAAACATCATCGTCAATTTTAAAAACAGGTGATTGTGTTGTACCTCCTTCAATATAATATAACCCGGGTTTTGTAAAAGCAGAAAAAGATAAACGTTGTGTTTGATTAAAAGGGCCATAACTGCCATAATTTTTACCAGCATTATTCTTATACACCCTTTTTTTTGAAGTGGCATCTACCAAATAAAATTCTTTTATGGTGTTATCTTCTTTACTGCACCATACAGCCGTTTTAGTATTGCCCGGTAAATACCCAAGTAAATTGATCCGTATGAAATCTGTTTTATTTTGTGCCGAGGAATGGAATGTGGCTGCAATAATCAATGAAAAGAGAAATGTTCTTTTATACAGCATAAAATATTTTTTAAAAAACTAAATGTACTAAAACAAATACAGTTCTTTAATGCCTAATTTTACCTGCCATATTGATACAACAATGAAAGTTATTCCCGGAGAAATAAAGACCGCACAATTACACAGCTATTTATTGGGCGCTATTGCACCAAGGCCAATTTGTTTTGCAAGCACCGTTGATAAAGATGGTAATCCCAATTTATCGCCATTCAGCTTTTTTAATGTATTTGGCAGCAACCCTACTACATTAATTTTTTCTCCTGCAAGAAGAGTACGGGATAATACAATCAAGCATACCCTTGAAAATATTTACGAAACAATGGAAGTAGTGATTAATGTGGTTGATTATGCAATGGTACAGCAAATGAGCTTAAGCAGTTGCGAATATCCAAAAACGGTAGACGAGTTTGTAAAATCTGGATTTACAAAATTACCTTCTGAAAAAGTAAAACCTTTTCGTGTAACAGAAAGTCCTGTGCAAATGGAATGTAAAGTGCGGCAGATAATTGAAACAGGTACCGAAGGCGGCGCAGGCAACCTGGTGATTTGTGAAGTACTGGTGATGCATATAAACGATGAAATATTAAATGCGGTTAATCAGATTGATCCACATAAAATTGATCTGGTTGCAAGAATGGGTGGTGATTTTTATTGCCGTGCCAGCGGCGCTGCTGTTTTTACAGTTGAAAAGCCGAACACACAATTAGGCATTGGTATTGATGCGTTACCAGAATCTATTAAAGCCAGTAAAATACTTAACGGCAATAATTTGGGTATGTTAGCCAATGTACATGAAATGCCTTTTATCGACCCTGCCTTTACAGATGATACATTGAAAAACATCATTCAATATTATTCCATTAACCCAGATGAAATGGAAAAGGAATTGCACAAGTACGCCAAAAAATTATTGAATGATGGCGAAGTGCATAAAGCCTGGCAGGTATTATTGGCTTTAAATTAATTATTGTAAATTTGTTGTTATGTCATCTGCAATAAAAATATTACCACATTACACTTACGAAGAGTATTGTCAATGGGAAGGCCGATGGGAATTAATTGAAGGCATCCCATATGCAATGAGCCCTGCACCAGCGCCAAGGCACCAATGGATAAGTGCAAATATTAAATCTGAATTACGCAGTGCTCTAAAAAAATCCGGGTACAAGAATTATAAAGTGTATGATTTTATAGATATTAAAGTGTCGGAAGACACTGTGCTTCAGCCAGATGCTGTAGTTGTTTGCAATGACATCAATAAACCTTTTCTTGATTTTCCTGCCGCACTTGTTGTGGAAATACTTTCTCCGTCAACTGCAATGAAAGACCGGAATAATAAATTCTTTATTTACCAGTCGCAAAAAATTCCGTACTATTTAATAATTGATGTTGATAAAAATGAAGTAGAAGTTTATCATCTTAAGGAAGATGGCAAATATCAGTTAGAAAATTTTTTGCCCACAGATAATTACATTTTTAATTTAGATGATGCTTGCTCCATTGATGTTATCTTAAATAATATTTGGGAATAGTTATCGCCAAAAGTTTAAAAAGCCCTTAACTTTTATTGCCGCTGCAATTTTCTATTTTCACCAAATGAAAAAACTAATCGCAGTCCTATTATTTCCTTCGCTTTGTTTTGCACAAACAAAATACGATTATAAAAACCTGGTATTGGAAGGCGGAGGTGTTCGTGGCCTTGCCTATGCCGGAGTATTTAGTGTGCTGGAGCAAAAGAATATTTTATCGCAGATAGAAAATGTAGGAGGTTCTTCGGCAGGTGCCATTGCAGGCATGATGGTAAGCATTGGTTATGATGCCAATGAAATTGACAGCATGATGATGGAATTGCCTGTGCAAAAATTTAACGAAGGCAAATGGGGAATTGTTGGAAAGTACAGAAGGTTTAAAAATGAATTTGGCATTTATAAAGGCGGCGAGTTTGAAAAATGGCTACAGCAATTGATACAATTTAAAACGGGTAATGCAGCATTAACTTTTATGCAACTCCATCAATTGCATTTAAAAAATAATTTTTATAAAGATTTTTATTGCACCGGCACTAACCTCAGTAAACAGCAACTCGAAATTTTTTCTTATATCAATACACCTGATATGCCTTTGGCGCTTGCTGTAAGAATAAGCGGCAGCATTCCTTTATATTTTGAGCCTGTGGCCCTGGATAATCATCTGCAAAAAATAAAAAAAACAGATACGCTTTCCTTTGTTAATTATTACGTAGATGGTGGTATGCTCTGCAATTATCCTATTAATATGTTTGATACCTGCGAAGGAAGTCTTGCTAACCCGCTTTTATGTGATAAGGTAAAGTTCAATACCCAAACTATTGGTATAAAATTAGAAAGGCCGCAGCAGATAGATTCATTAAACAGCAATAGTGTTAGGATTCCTTCTTACGATATTAATAAATTATCCGAGTACCTGGCTGCATTTTCTAATTTATTAATGGAAACACTCAGCAGAAAATACCCCGGTTTGGAAAATGAAAAAGGGCGAACCATTTATGTAAGCCATGGAAATATCTCTTCTAAAATAAAAAAAACAAGACCACAGGATAAATTACTGTTGTATAATAATGGCGTAAATGCGGCCTTGCACTTTTTTAAACAGAAGGAATGAGCTGTATTTAGTACACCGAAATGGAATTTCAGCATACCAAAAGCCCTAAATATGGATGATTGGGTTGCATAAAGTATCTTTGCCGCCGCTGTAAAGGAAAATAACAGTTATTGAATTGTCAACATTATGAGTACACAACATTTATCGGAGCAGGAAATTATCCGCAGAGAAAAATTAACGGAACTTAAAAAATTAGGTATTGAGGCTTATCCGGCGCCTTTGTACCCCGTAAATACTACATCAGTTTATATAAAGGAAAATTATAAAGGTGTAGACTTCGACTACGCTCAGCCTGACAAGGATTTGTTTGCAGATGTATGCATTGCAGGCCGCATCATGAGCGTACGTGATATGGGCAAGGCTAATTTTGCTGTAATACAAGATGGTGTTGGTAAAATTCAATTGTACATCAAGCAAGATGATATTTGCCCCGGTGAGGATAAAACGATGTTTCAAAATGTTTGGAAAAAATTGCTTGACCTTGGTGATATCATTGGCATAAAAGGCTATGTATTTACAACCAAAACAGGCGAAACTTCTATTCATGTAAAGGAATTTACGCTGTTGGCAAAATCACTAAAACCATTGCCTGTTGTAAGAGAAAAAGAAGGTGAAACTTTTGATGAAGTAACTGACCCTGAGTTTCGTTACCGCCAGCGCTATGCCGATTTAATTGTTAACCCTGCTGTAAAAGAAACTTTTATAAAGCGCACAAAAATGGTGAACGCCATTCGTGAATTTTTAAATGAGCGTGGTGCATTGGAAGTGGATACGCCTGTATTGCAATCCATACCTGGTGGCGCTGCTGCAAGGCCATTTACTACGCATCACAATGCATTGGATGTGCCGATGTATATGCGTATTGCCAACGAATTGTATTTAAAAAGATTAATTGTTGGTGGCTTTGATTTTGTGTATGAGTTCAGCAGAAATTTTAGAAATGAAGGCATGGACCGCACACATAATCCTGAATTTACTGTGTTGGAATTTTATGCTGCTTATAAAGATTATGAGTGGATGATGGATACTACCGAACAGATGTTGGAAAAAGCTGCACTTGCGACCAACGGCTCTACTAAAGTGATGGTAGGCCAAAGAGAAATTGATTTTAAAGCGCCGTACAAAAGAATTACCATGTACGATGCTATTAAGGAATACACTGGTTTTGATATCAGTGAAATGGATGAAGCAGGTATAAGAAACGTTTGTCGTGAATTAAAACTTCATGCAGATGAAAAATGGGGCAAAGGAAAATTGATAGATGAAATTTTTGGCAGCAAGTGCGAAGGCAATTATATACAACCCACATTTATTACAGATTACCCTGTAGAAATGAGCCCGCTTACCAAAAAGCACCGCAGTAAACCAGGGCTGGTAGAACGTTTTGAACTGATGTGCAACGGCAAAGAAATTGCCAATGCCTACAGCGAATTGAACGACCCGTTGGAACAAAGGGAACGTTTTGAAGAACAGGTAAAATTGATGGAACGCGGCGATGATGAAGCTATGTTTATTGACCATGATTTTTTACGTGCATTGGAATATGGTATGCCGCCAACAAGTGGTATTGGTTTTGGTATAGACAGGATTGCGATGTTGCTTACCAACCAACATTCTATACAGGATGTATTGTTTTTCCCAATGATGAGGCCTGAAAATTTGGATTAGAAATTTATGAATGTCGCATACCAAAGAAGGCAAGTTTTAAAAACTTGCCTTCTTTGATTTACAGATGATGTAACCAAAAAATATAGGTTTAAGATTTTACACTTTACCCTTTTTTATGCAGCTTGTTCTTCGCAGTTAAATAATCTAAAAAGTAAATTACCCGTATTGAAAAACTATTGGATTGGGGGCTGCTGACTGTTTTATCTAAATTGGTTAAATAGTTTCTTTCAAATTCCTGGTTAAAGGAGGAAGAAATATCTTTCCATACTACATTAATAAAACTGCCTTGTGCAAACTGCCAGGTATACACTAAATCACTACTAAAGAAATTAAAGTTTTGATTTACATTTTGTACAAATGTATTAGTTGGTGTACCTAATTTGCCATACATATCTAATTGATAAAACTGTCGGGGAGCTACTTTACCCCAGTAGTGCCTGGTGTGCAAAGTAATGCCCATTTTATTATTAAAATTATACTTCAGGTTTATTACATTTTCAACTGTTCTTAAATCCCTTCTCGAAAAAATAATAGCACCATTAGTAGTATCGATAGCAGCAAAACCTGCATTATTCTTCGAAAAATTGAGGCTCAAGGAATTGTCAATAGAGAATTTACTGCTGAAACGTATCTTGCCTGTTAACATTGGGGTAATGGTTTTCGAATTGAATACACCCCCCTGGCTTGCATACACATCGCCACTCCACGATAATTTTTTTGCAGAATTACTATTCCACCATACCTCAATGCCTACACGCCCTTTATTTTGAAAGACCCTGCCTGGTGTTCTAGCTTCATAAAAATCATTATAATTAAAACCCCAGTTAAAATTAGCGCCTACATACCATAATTTTTTAGTTGGTCCATTCACATTTATATTGCCACTGGCAGTTTGGTACATCATATTTTTTCTTTGCAACAAATCTAATGGTGTAACTAAGCGGCTGAAAAAACTATTGAAATTATAATGTAACTGGTTAAAAAAGCGTTTCGGTTTTATTAGGTTATACCCCACCCACAAACTGTTATCCATGGTATTGTTATTGGTTTGATATCCCAAATCGCTTTTATCATACTTGGCATTGTACAATTGCTGGTTAATTTGAAAATTTAGTTTGCCGCTTGTTTTGCCAAAATATAAATTGTGTGCATACCCGGTAACATTCTTTCCATCTTTGCCTAATAAATTACTTACACTGGCATTGCCGCCAAGGTTCCATTTATTTTTCTTATCGTTCAGGTCAAATAAAACAGCGCTTACATTAGCATCATAATCTTTTCCCGATCGCATCACATTGGTATTTACAAACGATACACTGCTGTTATGCTTTAAGGTTTGGTCAAGTACAAAAACATTGTAGTTGGTAAGCGGCATACTCTCTTCGTTGTGTACTGCGCCTGTTGACTTATCCATAAAACTCCTGTATTGCGAACCGGTAACAGCATTCAAAATACCTATACCCAAGCCCTTTTGTGTGCGGCCGCTTATTTTGGTAGCATTTATAATTTTTGCCTGTTGAGGGTCTGCTATCAAACTATCTTCTACTCCGCCGGATGGATATTTATTGTAGTTAGGCTCTACGCCAATTTTTCTGCTGTAAAACAAACCGCCTTTCCCAAATAATTCAGTACCCTCTGTAAAAAACGGACGATTTTCCTGGTATTTAACATCAAATGGGGTAAGGTTTAAAATTTTAGGATCAGTTACTACTTGCCCAAAATCAGGTATCAGAGTCATGTCTAAAGTAAAAGCCTGGTTCAATCCGTATTTTACGTCGGCGCCGCCGCCTACCCTGTTTTGGTATTTATCTACCCCCGCCGGCTTATCGTGGTACAAAGAAAAATAAGGCGAAAATTGTAAACGTAATGGTGGCTTAATATCAGTTAATCCGGTTAACATTCCTTCCTGAGTTAAAAAACCATTTGCAATCGGGTCAATAGGTTGCCAAAATAATTGTTCGCCGCTTTTTTGCCTTCTGCGTACAATGTTCAAACCCCAATCCTGCACTTTTTTCTTACCAAAACGAATAGCAGAATAAGGCAAAAACATTTCGAAACTCCATCCATCGTTATGGATTTTTGCAGCGCTTTGCCAAACGGCATTCCAGCTAAAATCTTCGCTGTTGCCATTCATATTAGGCGATTGTTTGGCATCAAACTGTTCTCCCAATGGTGTTACAAAATATTCAAAACCATTTATCTTATCATCATAAGTATCAAATATTACACCTGCAAAATCGTTGTTGCCAAAACCATCACGGCCTACCAATTCTGCCGCAATGCTGTCTTTGCTTTTTTCGTGAAAATAACCACCAATATAAATGCCTTCGTCATTATATAAAAAATACATCTGGCTATAATTATCGGGGCTTTCTGGTTTAAATGCAACGGGCTGAAGTGCTATAAATTTATCAGCAACCTGTGCTGTATTCCACTCAGGTTCGTCTAAATTACCATCCACTTTTAAATTCCGGGTAATATGTTGTGCGGCAATCTTTTTTTTTGCCTGTTGGCAAAATGCGGCGGCGGGTAGCAGCATGCAAATGCACACCGCTTGCAGTTGAAAAAATTTCATGGCTATACTTTGGTTTTGTTGCGCATTATCATGGCTAATAATGCTTCCACAAAATTAAACGCACAGCCAGGGTTAAATGTTACCGTTTATCAAAACAAAAAAGTATTTAGGCTTTCTTTAACAGGAAAACTTAAACAAATAAATCGTTATATAAATGTGCGCCTGGCACAACAGAATATTTGCTTAAGTCAGTAATGCCTTCATTGGCTAAAACCTGTTCATCAATAAAACTATTACCAGTGCAGGTTGCAGCAGATTTACTTAAAATGTAAAAAGCAGCATCTGCAATTATTTCGGTAGTGCGGCTCATCTTCATCAACATTTCGCCGCCCAGTAAATTGTTTACAGCCGCTGTGGCAATTGTAGTACGTGGCCACAAAGTATTGGCAGCAATATTATATTTTTTTAGTTCTGCTGCAAGGCCCAGCGCAATCATGCTCATATTGTATTTGCTGATAGTGTAAGCAAGGTGGTTAGCAAACCATTTCATATCCATATTTATTGGTGGCGATAAATTAAGGATATGTGCATTGGTAGATTTTTTTAAAAGCGGAATGCAGGCTTTGCTCATCATAAATGTGCCCCTTACATTAATATCATACATCAGGTCGAAACGTTTTGGTTCGGTTTGTTCGGTGGGTGTTAGGTTGATGGCAGATGCATTATTAACTAAAATATCAATGCCTCCAAATGTTTCCATTGTTTTATCAATCACATTTTGAATCTGGTCTTCAAACCTGATATCGCATTGTACTGCCAAAGCTTTGCCGCCGGCTGTTTCCATTTCCGCTGCCGCAGAGAAAATAGTTCCCCCCAGTTTGGGATTTTCTTCTACGCTTTTACTCGCAATTACAATATTGGCGCCCTGTGCGGCAAGGCGCAGGCCGATTGCTTTTCCAATTCCTCTTGAGGCACCAGTAATAATTACTGTTTTGTTCTTAAATGGCATAATTGTTTATTTTTTCAAATCTAATTAAAAGGCATAACAAAATGCTTTTCAATACATTTTTCTTCCCATGGCCGGTGTTGACACCGACCAAAGGAAGAAATTTTTAAAAAAAGTTAAACAAATGTTTGATTAATATTAAACAAGTGTTTAACTTTGCCTTTCAAACATAAATATTCATGGATTTCAACGAAAAGCAAATAAAGATAATGGAGATAGCCGAAGAGCTTTTTGCTGAGAAAGGTTTCTCAGGTACTTCAGTAAGGGATATTGCCGAAGCCGCTGATGTAAATGTGGCAATGATCTCCTATTACTTTGGTTCAAAAGAAAAGATGCTGGAATCGCTTTTTAGTTACAGATCGGAGGCTACCATCATGAAATTGGAGACTATGTTCGGAAATACTGATCTGGCTCCTATTGAAAAAGTGAACCAGATGATCGATTACTACATTGACAAGTTTATGAACCAGCAATGTTTTAATAAGATAATGGCAAGGGAGCAGGTGGCCAACCACCGGCACGCCATATTCGGTCTTATACAGGAATATAAAAAACGCAACCAGGCGTTGGTAAAGCAATTAATACAGGAAGGGCAAAAGATGGGACATTTTAACAAGAGTGTTGATATCCCTTTATTGATGACCACCCTTGTTGGTACGGTAAGCCACCTGATTACAACGCAGCATTTTTACAAAGAACTCAACAACCTGCAGGCAATGCCCGATGACCAATTTCAAAAACTGATACGAAAAAAATTAAGCACACACATAAAATTTCTTTTTAAAGCCATATTAACGCATGAAGCATAAACTGATATTGATGACCATTAGTTTGCTGAGCCTGCAACCATTGCTGGCACAACAAACCAGAACGCTTACCCTTAAAGAAGCAATTGACCTTACACTTGCAAACAGTAAGCAACTAAAATTAAATGAAGCCAAAATATTGGAGGCCACTACCAATATTAAAGAAGCACAGGAAAAGCAATTACCCGATGCAGGTGTAAGCGGCTCTTACCTATGGCTGCCTGTAAGGCCAACCATTAATTTAAAGTCTGATTCTGCCGGTGGTAGCGGGCCAAAAGTATCGCAAGCCCTTTATGGTATTGCATCGGTTTCGGTACCGCTATACCAGGGAGGTAAATTGAAGTACGGTATTGAATCGGCAAAATATTTAGAGCAGGCATTAAAGTTAGATTCAGCAAATGACCGCACAGCAATAATTTTAAATACCGTCAATGCCTGCATTAATTTATTTAAAGCAAGAGAAGCCATTGCTTTGGTGCAGGAAAATTTAGAGCAATCAAACCAAAGAGTTAAAGATTTTACCAACCTGGAAAAAAATGGTTTGCTGGCACGTAACGATTTATTGAAAGCAGAGTTGCAATCTTCCAATATAGAATTGACTTTACTGGATGCACAAAGTAACTACCGTTTGGCCAGCGCCAATATGGATATTATGATGGGGCTACCCGAAGAAACAGATTTGATACCTGACAGAAACGGACTTGCATTGCCAGCTTCAGTTAAAACAATTGCAGAATACGAACAAGAGGCTTTGCAAAACCGTAACGATATTGCGGCAGCGGCTATACGCAAAAAATCGGCTGAATTAAATATAAAAACCATCAAAACTGATTATTATCCCAGCATTGCATTAACCGGTGGTTATATTGCTGCTGATATCCCTAAATTTTTAACTATTACCAATGCAGTAAATATAGGTGTTGGGGTAAAGTATAATATTTCTTCTCTTTGGAAAACAAAAACCAAATTGGCTGCTGCAGAAGCAAGGGTAAAACAGGTACAAGCCAGCCAGGATATGTTGAGTGATAATATCAGGATGCAGATAAACCAGGCTTACCAGGCGTATTTTGTAAGCACTAAAAAGATAGATGTATTAGGCAAAGCAGTGGAACAAGCTACCGAAAATTATCGCATCACTAAAAACAAGTACGACAATAGCCTTGCTACTACAACAGAATTATTGGATGCTGATGTAGCATTGTTGCAAAGCAAATTAAGTGTAACTAACGCTAAGGCGGACTCTTTTTTAGCATATAATAAATTGTTATACGCAGCAGGGCTTTTAAAAAATTAATAAATACAAATTACCATAACAAAAACATAAAAGAGATTTATATGGCACAGAACGAAACACCAACTCCAGCAGCTGCACCAGTAGCTGAAGCACCAAAAAAGAAAAGTAAAGGTTTTCTTATAGTATTGATTTTGCTGGTAGCCGCAGGCGCATGGTTTGGCATTAGTAAATACAACCACAGCAAACACCACGAAGAAACCGATGATGCACAGCTTGAAGCAAACATTAGCCCGGTAATACCACGTGTTGCTGGTTATGTAAAAGAAGTACGTGTAAAAGATAACCAGATGGTTAAAAAAGGCGATACGCTTTTGGTATTAGATGACAGGGATTTAGCTTTAAGGGTACAACAGGCGGAAGCCGCTTTAGCAACAGCAAAAAGTAATTTGAGCCAGGCAGAAGCTACTACCAATGCATCTAAATCAGGCATTGCCAGCTCACAAGCCAGTATTGGTATTATAGATGCACAAATCCAAGTAGCTAAAGTAAATGCTTTGCGTACAAAACAGGATTATGACCGCTACGCCAACTTGATAAAAGACCATTCTATTACTCAGCAGCAATTTGAACAGGCCGAAGCAGCAAAAGAAACCGCAGAACGCCAGCTGAATGTATTGGTACAACAAAAAAACCAGGCATCGCAACAAACAAACAGTGTAGCTTCTCAAAGCAACGCAACATCTTCTCAAATAGGTGTAGCCGGTGCTGTTATAAAACAACGTGAAGTAGAAGTATTAGAAGCAAAACTAAATTTATCGTATGCTGTTATCGTAGCGCAGGAAGCTGGTCTTATATCTAAAGTAAATATACAGGAAGGACAATTTTTACAAGCTGGTCAGTCTGTTTTTAGTATTGTACTAAGCAACGATATATGGGTAATAGGTAATTTTAAGGAAACACAGTTTGAAAAGATGAAAGTAGGCCAGAAAGTAACAGTGCATGTAGATGCCTTCCCCGACCATAATTTTGAAGCCACATTAACTTCTTTCTCCCCGGCAACCGGTTCCCGTTTTGCTTTATTACCTCCCGATAACAGCAGTGGCAACTTTGTAAAAGTTGTACAGCGCCTGCCTGTAAAGATTGAATTTAACGCACAGGATAGCATGGTAAAACAATTGAAAGCGGGTATGAATGTAACGGTTGATGTGCATTTGGATTAAGACACCCCTCCGCCCCTAAAGGGAAGTTGATTATGGAGAAGACTACGGCGGAGAATGAAGCGAAGATGAATTAAGAAATTCAGCTCGGTCATAATAAAAACATGCCCGTTGATGGGCCAATAAACTAATTTATGCAACAGATGGAATCTTTGGTGGAGTACGGTTCACGGCGTGTGATCATTACTATCACTGCAATCATATGCGCCCTGCTGGAAATTGTTGATACCACCATTGTTAACGTGGCGCTAAATGACATGAAGGGAACATTGGGGGCTACACTAACTGAAGTTGGTTGGGTAGTTACTGCTTATGCCATTGGTAATGTAATAATTGTTCCAATGACAAGCTGGCTATCTCAACAATTTGGACGACGAAATTATTTTGCCGCTTCAATCATATTATTTACTGTTTGTTCTTTTTTATGTGGTAACGCAACAGGTATTGTAGAGTTGGTATTGTTTCGTTTTTTACAAGGTATTGGTGGCGGTGCATTATTGGTAACTTCTCAAACCATCATTACAGAAAGTTATCCTCCTGCAAAAAGAGGTATGGCACAAGCTATTTACGGTCTGGGTGTTATCATTGGCCCAACATTAGGTCCGCCTTTAGGTGGCTACATTGTTACCCATTTCAACTGGCCTTTGATATTTTATATCAACATTCCTATTGGTGTTATTGCTACCTTACTTACGCTGCAGTTTGTACGTAGTCCAAAATACGGCGAAAAAAGCAAGACCAGCGATATTGACTGGTTGGGTATCGGATTATTGGCCATAACTGTTGGTTCTTTACAATATGTATTAGAAAAAGGACAGGACGATGATTGGTTTTCCGACAGCACCATTGTTTTTTTAGCCATAACAGCGGCATTAGGGTTATACTTTTTTATATGGCGGGAGCTTACTTTTAGAAAACCAATTGTGGAGCTAAGGGTATTAAAGAATGGCAACCTTCGAGTCGGAACGATATTGTCTTTTATAATGGGATTCGGCTTATACGGATCAACATTTATCATCCCGCTTTACACCCAATCTATTTTGGGGTGGACAGCGCAAGAGGCAGGTATGTTAATGATACCGGCCGCGTTAACCACTGCTGTTATGATGCCCATTATAGGTACACTTTTGCAAAGAGGTGTGCCGCAGCAGTATCTTGCTGCAGCTGGTTTTATTCTGTTTGCTGTTTTTACCTTTTGGGGTTATGTTATTCTTACGCCAGATACCAATGCAGATGACTTTTTCTGGATGTTGATTGTACGTGGTATAGGAATGGGAATGTTGTTTATACCAATCACCACCCTCTCACTCTCTACATTAAAAGGGCAGGAGATTGGGCAAGGTGCAGCGTTTACTGGTATGATGCGGCAACTGGGCGGTTCGTTTGGTATTGCATTAATTACAACATTTATATCCAGGCAGAATGTGGTACACCGTACCGATTTGGTAAGTAAACTTGATATAAACAATCCAATTGTATTGCAGCGTTTACAAGGTTACCAGCAAGGTTTTATAAGCAAGGGCAATTCTGTTGCTGATGCGCTTAAAAAAGCTTACGCTGCTTTAGAAGGCGGAGTTAGCAAACAAGCCGCAGTATTATCTTATATGGATGTGTTTTTATACCTTGGTATAATATTCCTGATATGTGTGCCATTTATAATATTGGTAAAAGGAAATAAGAAGAAAAAAATTGACCTTTCAGAAGCAATGCACTAAAGATTTAAAATATTTTATGTTCAAGCGATGCAAAATAGCCGCCCCGTTTAGTTGAGGCGGCTTTGCATTTTTTAAGAAGGTTTGTGAAAACCTATTATTTTAAAGTTGCTTCGTGTGTAATATTGGTATTGAGCAATTTTGAAATGGGACAATTTGCTTTTGCATCTGCTACAGCAGTTTCAAATTGCTCTTTGCTGATGCCTGGTATAGTAGCGGTAACGGTTAAGTGCGATTCAGTAATTGCTCCTGCCGCAGGATCCAAAGTGATTACACATTGTGTTTCAATACTGTCGGGTGTAAAACCTGCTGCACCTAAAACAAAGCTCAGTTTCATACTAAAGCAACCGGCGTGTGCTGCAGCTACCAATTCTTCGGGGTTTGTACCAACACCTTCGGCAAAGCGGCTGTTAAAGGAATATTGTGTTTTGTTTAGGGTGGTACTTTGTGTTGTAAGGTTACCCAATCCTTCTTTTCCAGAGCCGTTCCAAACGGCAGTTGCGTTACGTTTCATGTTGTTTGTTTTGATGTCCCAAACCTTAAAGTGGCTTAAAACTCTTTCGGTTCAGGTTCTTTTTGTTAATTGTAATATTATTTAAAAAGTCCTTTGTATTGTTCTTCATTAAATCCAACAATAATGTTGCCATTATGTTCAATTACTGGTCTTTTTATAATGCTGTTATTGATAAGCATTATTTTAATGGCCTCCTCACGGTTGATTATCTTTTGTTGTGCTGTTTCCGGCAGTTCCCGCCAGGTGGTGCTTCTTTTGTTAAAGATAGTTTCCCAGCCTTGTTTATTACACCATGTTGCCAACTTTTCTTTAGTTATGCCTTGCAATTTATAATCATGAAAGGTAAAAGCAATATTATTTTTGCTTAACCATGTGATGGCTTTTTTGGTGGTATCGCAATTGGGTATTCCGTAAAGGGTGATATTTTTCATAATTAATAAGAACAGATTCCATTTATTTCTTCTTTGTTATAATACGCTGTTAAAGCAGTTTTGCCTTCACTGTGCTTTCTATTTTCCCACCACGCCAGGTTTTAGTTTTGAATATATCAAATGCTTTTAAAATTATTTAAACAACTTAACAGCCACTTTATCATTCGTCTCTTTGCTAAAGCTCGACCAGTTTTCAAAAGAAAGCAGACTTAGTAATAAGTCAGGTTTACCAAGGCGGTCGTATTACATATTATTTTGTTGAAAATTGAGGTGTGAAGTTAGTATAAGCAGCATAAAAAAACTTTCAAAACCGGGATATAATTACAAGACCGCTACTTTGGTCAATATTTGGAAAACATATCTTTTGATACTTTATAACTGGGAAAATAAAGAAAATTTAATCTTGTTTTAATGCCAAAGTTAAAATAGCCTTTCAACTCCATTTCTTACTGAAAAATAAAATTACCTTAAAATTAAAAAACAAATCATTTCTTTTAAATAATGCTGTTTTTTGCTACTCAAAGTAAAAATAATTGTATAAAAATGGCTTTTATCGGCACATTCGGGCTAGTATATATCATATTTTCATTTTACCGACTATATTTTTTAACAAAAATTAATTAATTGTTAATTAATTCTGGATTAATTTACTATTTTACCAATTCAAACCAAAACCTTAACTAAGTATGAAAAAACTCATGTTTTTGCTGGCGGCGCTAACTCTAAGCTGCACGCTGGCACTTGCACAGACAAAGCAAGTTACCGGAACGGTAAAAGATGACAAGGGTAATGCAACCCCTTATGCATCAATTCTAGTAAAAGGAACCGGCCGCGGCGTTAAAAGCGACAAGGACGGTAACTTTTCCATTGCAGCCAAACCAGGTGATGTATTAATCATTAGCGTGGTAGACCATGAACCTAAAGAAGTTACTGTAGGCGCAGCAAACACTTATGTGGTAACGCTTAAAAACACCAGCGCACTTTCAGAAGTAATTGTAACTGCCTTAGGTGTCAAAAGACGTCCCAAAGAATTAGGTTATTCGGTAGCCAAAGTATCTAATGCAGATATTACAAATGGACATTCGCCGCAGTTGGCTCAAAGCCTTTCAGGTAAAGTATCGGGCCTTGCTGTATACAATGTAAATAACTCTGTAGACCCATCAACAAAAATTACTTTACGTGGATATCGTTCCATTTCGGGTAATAATGATGCCCTGATAGTAATTGATGGATTGCCAATGCCGGTAGGTTCTACAAGTGCATTAAGTGTTTTGAATCCAAATGATATAGATAATGTTTCGGTATTAAAAGGTGGTGTTGCAGGTACTTTATATGGTTCCGATGGAGTAAATGGTGCTATCATCATTACCACCAAAAGAGGCGTTAAAGGAAAGGCAAGAGTGAGTTTTACTCATGCCACCAATATTGAAAAAATCAATGAAATTGCACAGTTCCAGGAAAAATATGGTAGCGGTTCCCACTATGCAGCAGCATTTGGTACTGCTGGCTGGAAACCTAACTACCTGGACAGGATGCACGACAACTGGCGTTCTTACGAGAATCAACAGTTTGGTGATCAATTTGATGGTACATTGCGTGTAGTCGGGCGTACTTTAGAAGATGGAAGTGTATTGAAATTACCGTACTCGAATATAGATGGAGAAAGGGAAAGGATATGGGATGTGGGATTGACTGTAAACAACCAGGCTAGTGTAAGCGGCGGAAATGATGCAAGCACTTTTTATGCTTCAGTTGAAAACAACCTTACCTGGGGTATAGTTCCAGATGACAAAGCAACCCGTACGGGTGCCCGCTTTGCTGGCACTGCAGAAACAGGAAAGTTAAAAGTAGGTTTTAGCGGCAATTACACGCAGGCTGCTTATGACAGAACCACTTTTGATTTTTATAATGAAACCATCAACCAGGCGGGTAATATTCCTTTATCTACCTTCCGCGATTGGAGGAACAATAAATTTGCCAGCCCCAATGCATACTATAACGACTATTATACCAACCCTTATTTCAGGTTGGATAACGAGCGTGTAAAATACCAGGATGCCAACGTTGGCGGAAACGTTGAATTGACTTATAAGATATTGCCTTGGTTAAATGCCTACAATAAAATTGCTATCATGAACAACTCCAGAACACAAAAGAATTCTGTCGGTAAATTCACCCATAGCGATTGGGCAAAAAGTAAGGCCTTTGTACCAGTTGGGGTAGACCAGGGTGATGGAGCTGGTATCACCCGTGCCGGAACAGATTTTCCCGGTTCTGTAAGTGACAACATCTCAAACGAAAACGTTATAAATAACGAATTCCAATTACAGGCTGATAAATCTTATAAGGCATTTACCCTTAAGGGGCTTGTTGGGTTTAGTTTGTACGATAGAAAAACGAAATCAGTTACCATCAGTTCTACTTCGATAGTAGTGCCTGATTTATATAATGTATCTAACCGCCTGGGTAACCTTGGTGGCAGTGAATCAAATACACAGTTTAGAAAGTATGGCTATTATGCAGATGCCTTGTTGGGTTGGAAAGATATCCTTTTTGTACATGGTGTGGGCAGGTTCGATGTTACTTCTAAATTCTTCAAAACTACACGTCCATCAGATATGTACTCATATTTTTACCCAGGTGTGGATGTGGCCTTTATACTCACCGAAGCTTTCCCAAGTATAAAAAACAAGGTTCTTAACTATGCCAAACTACGTGCTGGTTATAATAAAAATGGTAACGATAACACAGGTAGTGCAACAACTGTTTATGGCCTTGATCCCACCTATTCCAATTCTGCCGGTTTTCCTTACGGTAACACTGTAGGTATCACTGTAGACAATACACTACCAGACAAAGACCTTAGGCCAGAATTTACCAAATCAATTGAGGTGGGTGGTGAATTCCAATTATTTAATAACCGTATAAACCTTGATGTTTCTTATTACAAACAAAAAAGTGATGGTCAGGTTGTACAGGTAACCATACCGGCAAGCACTGGTTACACCGCTTTACGTATTAATGTTGGTAAAACAGAGAACTGGGGTTACGAAACTGATTTGAAAATACAGGCTATAAAAAAGAAGAATTTTAGTTGGGATGTAAATGTGCGTTATAGCTATAACAACAATAAAGTGATTTCTCTTTACAATGGTGTTTCTGAATTTGCAATTGCAGGCTACTCTTATGCAAGTTCTTACATCATGCAGGATCAGGCATTCCCTGTTATGAAAGCGCTGAGTTATGTTCGTGATTCTTTAGGACGTATTGTGGTAAACAAAACAACTGGCGACCCATTAAATAATGGGCCCTTGAAAAACTTTGGCCGCACCACTCCACCGCACATGATTGGATTGGGTACTACTTTGAGGTATAAAGACCTTACATTATCGGCCAGTTTTGAATACCGGGGAGGTAACGTTATGTATAGTGATCTGGGAAGGCAAATGACCTTTACTGCATCTGGTAAATGGACAGAAAACAGGGCTCCATTTGTTTTACCTAATTCTTCTTATGCAGATGGTACCGGTAAATATGTTGCCAATAATGTAACCATACAAGAAGCAGAATACGATTATTACTATAACTATTATAGGGTTATAGCTGAAAACTTCGTTGTTCCTGCATGGTTCATTAAATTAAGGGATGTAAACCTTTCTTATACCCTGCCCGGCAGATTAGTTACAAAAACAAGGGCTTTCTCTAGTATTAATGTTGGTGTATATGGAAGAAACCTTTTGACCATTGTTGATAAAAGAAACCAATTTACAGATCCAGAATTCAGTTTTACCGCAGGAAATGGTATTGGTGTAAATAATACATCTCAAACACCTCCTGTAAAACAATACGGTGTTACACTTAACCTGCAATTCAAATAAATTTTTTATCTAAACAATAGTAAATTATGAAACTGAAAAATATAATAGTCGCTGGCTTAATTGCCCTTGTTTTTATGGGCTGCAAGAAAAGCTATATCGATATCAACACCAATCCCAACGCACTGGCTTCGTCTACGCCGGATTATGTGTTTACTGCCGCATTGAACAGGGCCGCAGCGGTGATTAGTCCCAACGAAACAGGTGAATACTGGAGTGGCCACTGGACTCAATCAACCACATATGCGTATAGCGCCACCACATTCTCTTACCAGTTTAACAATACCAATTTTAACTTTTGGGATACCTGGTACGATATATTGGAAGATTTTCAATACGCTATAGATAATGCAGATGCTAAAGGTATACCTGCATTTAAAGGTCCGGCTAAAGTAATGAAGGCTTATCTATTTCAAGAAATAGTGGATTGCTATGGTAACGCACCTTACAGCGATGCTTTTAAAGGAGCTAGTTCTATTGCGCCAAAATTTGCTGATCAAAAATCTATCTATGATAGTTTGATAGTTTTATTGGATGGTGCTATTACCGACCTTAAAGCCAATGCTTTCACTGGTGCTTACGGTAGTGCTGATATAGCTTTTAAGGGAAATACCACAAGTTGGGTACGTTTTGCCAACTCATTAAAGCTAAGGATTCTTATTCGCCAAAGTAGGGTAAGCGGCAGAAGTACTTACATCATGACCGAAATAAATAAAGCCGCTGCAACCACTGAAGGATTTCTTCCTTCTGGTACTGATGTACGGGTAAACCCAGGTTTTGCGGCCAGCACCGGGCAAACCAATCCCATTTATAACAACTGGGGGTACACGCCAACTGGTACTGTTTTAGCATTGGCCCGTTATCCAAGGCCTACCACTTTTTTGTTTAATTCGATGATAGCTACCAACGATACTTTCAGGTTAAAACGCCTCGCCTATGCTAAAGGTGGTGAAAACCCTAATAACTCCGGTGTAAGTACAGCTGCTGAAATATTGTCTAACTATGTGGGTGTTCCCTATGGCTCCGCTTCAGGTTACCTGGCTCAAAACACTTCTTATATCGGCCCATCTTTTATCACTAAAGCAGGTTTTGCTAAAGACATCTATTTGATGACTGCAGCAGAAAGTTTCTTCTGCCTTGCAGAAGCCAAGCAATTGTATGGTGCCGGCGTTACCTTAACCGGTACAGCACAATCGTATTACGAACAGGGCGTTAAAGAAGCCTTTAGGGTCACAGGAACAACAGCCGACCCTGCTACTACCATTTTGGTAAATGGTAAAGACCTTTCAGACTGGAGCGCTTCTCCAGATAAATTAAAAGCCATTTGGTTTCAAAAATGGTTGGCTTTAACCAACTTCAGCGGCTTGGAAGCATGGTGCGATTTCCGCAGAACAAATTATCCGGTTTTACCTGCTTCTGTTGGTGCGCCGGTAAATCAACCATTACCATTGCGCCTGTTCTATCCAAATACTGAACTTGCAACCAATGGTACAAATGTTACTGCACAGGGCACAATCGATGTATTTACAACCCGTATTTTTTGGGATGTAGATTAATAAATAAGTGCGTTGATTTTGTTTTTGATAAAGAGGCTGCCCCAGGGGCAGCCTCTTTATTTGCAGCAAGAGCGAAGTTCCATAATTATTTTAAGTCGTAAGCTTTGTTCAGGTTACCTACAATTACATAAACTCTGTCTGTAGCTTCGTCTACTACACACTGTGGTGTGGTATCACTAAAAGTTTTTTTGTGATCTCTACTTTATCTTTATTCCATACCAACATACCATTACCTTGGAGCATTTCTGATAAAATATAGAAGTTATCTTTTGTAGCCTGAAATGCCGGGTATTTTTTAGAAGCTTCGGTATCGGTTGTATCAATTGAATAAATAATACAAGGGGTCTTTATTAAGCAACAAGCATTAGAGAATGGGATTTCTAAAAGTTAAGAGGCTTCGTTTAGCAATAGAAAAATAAAACGTTTGTGGTACAATTTTAATCTGTAGGAAACTGCGATGAAGGCACTTTGATAGTACTATTGGTTACATGCATAAAAACCTTGTCTTTAAAATCCTGGCTGGTTTCAAATCCAATACTGTTTATATTTTGCATTTTGGTACGTACCTGTGTAGGTTTATCGGTATAGAACTGGTGGTTGGGGCGGCTTCTGTCCCAATATAATTCATCACAGTAAAGCGTATCTCCATTTTTAATATTGATAAAACGCACACTATCCTTCAACAAAACTTTACTTTGGTTTTCTAAATACCGGGCGTATTTAGCATCAAGTATACTTTCAATTTTTGTAGAGTCGTTATAAAAATCTACATGTATTTTTTTAGGAAATTCTACAGTGTCCTGTATCCTTAGCATTAATGGTGCCTGCAATATAGCTTTGGCTTTTCCACTTGTGGTATAGTTTATGGATACTTTAACGGCTTCTTCTACACCCACATTCTTTTTGCCCAGGCTATCTATTTCTTTAGCGCTGTTTTCGCAACTGCATAAAAAAATGTAGCCCAATATAAAGGCTGCACAATATTTTGTATAGACAATTTTAAAAGTCATTTTATTAGTTATACTTCCTTTTTATAAACCAGGCAGCATTCATTGAAACGCCAATACTAAAACGAACCGTACTTTCTTTAAGGTTGGTGTTTTTATCACCGCGTCCGCCAATTTCCAAACCAGTATTCAACATCACATATTCACCTGTATAGCTAATACGCTGCAAAGAAGTTAATGGCAGTCCTGCACCAAATGTAAAGGCGTAATCGGGCCTGCTGTTATTGGTTTTAATATAATCGGGGCCATAATAAAAACCTGCACGGTATCTTACAAAATTAAAGTATTTTTTTATAGGAGAATTAAGCCTGGCAGGATAATATTGTCCACCTACTCTTATCACCCAATTATTTTGTACTTGATCTGCCTGGCCATAATACCTGTATTTGCTCCAGTTGGTCATTTCATAATCGGCGCCAATTAACCAATGGTCATCCTGGTAAGTAAAACCACCACCAAACGATGCCGGGTAGTCGATCTTCCCTTTTACATCTTTATTTTCATATACACTATCTATACGGTAGCTTGCCGTGTTAGCATCATAATCAAATGTTTCCCTTATGTCATCACGCTTTGCATTAAGGGTTTGTTGCAGGTTTCCGTAAACGCCAATGCGTAATACTTTAGGTGCTACGTTCTTTTTATCTTTATTTAAAACAATTTGGTATTGCAAACCGCCGGCTAATATAATACCGCCAAAATTAGTTTCGTTACTGGAGTTTGATTTGTAATAAGATACGGTATCATTTATAAAAGAAAGCCTGGTACTGTAATTTTTATTGCCAAACATATAACCTCCGCTAAGGCCAATACTAAAATTCTTTACCCTAAAACCGGTGCTAATAAATGCCTGGTTGGTGCCTCCGCTACCTTCATATAAGGTACTTAAGCTATCTATATTATTCAGCCTTGAGTCCTTTTCTATTTTGTAATTGATTTTGGTCACTGGTTTTAAGCCAAAGCTCAACCCCCAGCCCATGTTCTTTTTGCGCATGCGGGGTGTTGTAAGCGGAAACCCCAATTGCAAAGAAGAAAATATGGTGTTTACGGCCGTAAATTTTTTAACCGGGCTGGTACTTTTTAAATTGCGGATGTCAATTTCGCCACCAAGGTCAAAAATAGTATTATTGATACTGCCCAGGGTTGCCGGATTTATAAGATTAAGACTACCCACCCCCTGAAAATTGGTTTGATAATCGAAAAGCCCGGCAGAAATACCGCCCATGCCACGGCTAAATACATTATGATTGGGAGCCAAATCGCCTAAGCCGTAACGGGAATAAGGAGAATTTTCCTGCGCAACAGCGGTCAACTGAAAGCCACAAGCCACGAGAAATACAGGTAAAAATTTAGTCATTGTTAGTTTCGCTGAGTGCATACAGTCCTTTAAATAAAAAATTTGTGTCGGCAAATATCCTGTTTTTAAGCCGACGAGCAAAATAGGCTGTATCACCACCGGTTAAAACGACGTTAAAGTTATCGTATTTTTGGGCATATTCATCAATAAATCCGTCCATTTCATAGGCAATTCCGGCAATCACCCCACTTTGCATATTGGTCTTTGTATCGTACCCTATCACCGGAAAATTCCATTCTGCCTGCACTAAAGGCAGTTTAGCGGTAAAAACCTGCATAGCTTTAAAACGCATTTCCATACCGGGCGAAATACTACCGCCTATAAACTGATGGTACTGGTTAATAAAATTGTAGGTAATGCATGTTCCCATACCTATTACCAGGTTATTCTTGCCAGGATAGAAATGTACTGCTGCAGCGCTCAGTGCAAGCCTATCGGCTCCTATACTTTCAGGCTTACCTACCGAAGTGGTAAAATTAGCTTTGGTAAGATGAGATAACTTATGAAAAGCAGTTTTTGAAGCCAAAAAAAATTCCAGTGCAGGATTATGATTGATAACAGAAGATAAAATTGTTTTTTGCGGTTTATAATTATTGATCAGGCGCTCCATGGTGAACATTTCGTCATTGGGTAAGATGACTTCTTCTATAAAGTTGTCGTTCTCAAAAACAGCAGCTTTAAGGCGGGTGTTTCCAAAATCGAGGCAAAGTGTTTTCATGTAATTAGTTTAGGAGTTTAGAAAGTCAAGATAGGACAGGTTGATTATGTAGCGAAATAAAAATTGAAGACGGACAACTGACCACAGACAATGGATGACTGATTGATGCCAGCCCATTCACAATTCACCATTCATAATTCACGCCTAACCACTCCCGCTTAAAATCCTTTCAAATTTTTAAAATGCCCATTCATTTGTACCCTCGTTTTAAGTGTTTCCATTTCTGCAATTACAGGTAATACTTTTTTAAGATGGCGCTTGATATATTCCTGGCGTTGCAATTCGTGCAATAGCTGCAACAATTCATATTCTTCTGCCAAAGATAAACCTGCATGATGGGCCACATCATAACTCCACAATTTGTCATCGGGCTTTTTAAATTCTTTGGTTATCTGAAGTAATTTATGCAACTGCCTGATGGCAGTAATAATGGTAAACATCAATGCCCTGTTGCCGCCCAATATATTTGCCGGATAGTTTACAATAGCACCGCTATATAATTTATCCGGTAATTCTTTTATCACTTCTAAAATAGTAAACACTTCCAGGCCTTCGGTTTTTATATCCATTTTACCATCTTCATATTCCGTAGTTATTTCTACTATTTGTACCAATGTACCTGACTCACTGATCTTGTCATCTATTATTGACGGAATACCGAAAGGTTTTTTACTCTCGAAACATTCTTTTATCAGTTGCTTATATTTTGGTTCAAAAATATGCAGGTTCAGTTGTTCGCCGGGATACACTACAATGCCAAGGGGAAATATGGGAATAAAGTTTGTCAATGCCTTTCTATATTGCAAAGTTAATGCCGTAAGCGTAAAGGTGGTTTTCTAGCTTGCAAATACATTTATTTGTTGTCTTTTGTCTGCTTATTCATCTCTTTTAAAAAACTATATTTTAAAAAAGTGTACCATGCTGTAGTTTTTGCAATCAGGTAGCCTTCCCATCCGTCTAAAAAACCAAGGTGTAAAATATAATGTTGTATAAAAGTAAATGCCGGCGCCATTCTTAACTTAAAAAAATTGGCCTGCTTGCCTTGTAAATGGTATTTAGTAGCGTTTAGCTTGGCGTAATTAATAGTTTTAGTAATGTATTCATCAATATTTTGTGTGGTGTAATGTAAAATGTTGCCCGGCAGCAAAACCACTTTGGTGGTGCTACTTAATGTCAACCCTTCATGCACTGCAGCATTATTCCACCGTATGATATTGCGGTTAAATAAACGAATGTGTTTATCGCCGCTCCACTCGCCATAGCGTATCCATTTATTGCAAAAAAAATTTTTGAACTTGAAATTATACACCGTGTTCTGGTCTTCAAAACTCAATTGCTGAATAGCAGTTTTAAGTGTTTGGTCAATGGCTTCGTCTGCATCAAGGTTCAATATCCAGTTGTTGGCTGCTGCATCAATGCCTTTGTTTTTATTAGGGCCATAGCCATCCCAGGTGGTTTCAATAACTGTTGCGCCAAAGGTTTTACAAATAGCAACTGTGTTATCAGTACTGCCGCTATCCACAATAATAAAATCGGAGGTAAGGCCTTGCAGGCTTTGCAAAGTTTTGCCAATGATATGGGCTTCGTTCCTGGTAATGATAACAACCGATAATGGCATAAACACAAAGGTTTTTGCAAAGAAACAATAAAGGGAGGGAAGTTTTTGCCTTCGGCAAAAAAGTTAGCCACAGATTGCACAAATTTCACAGAAGAAATGCAGGTGATACCAATTGTATTTTCCGTGTAATTTGTGTAATCTGTGGCAAAAATGTTACTTTGCTTATATGTGGCAACAACAATTAAAGGAAATACAACAAGGCAATATTAAAACATTGGCCCGCTGTATTTCTCTTATTGAAAATGAAGTGGCGGGTTATGAAAACCTGTTGGAGCAGTTACCTTTTTCCAGCATACCCGTAATTGGCATTACAGGGCCACCGGGTGCAGGTAAAAGCACATTGGTAGATGCTTTAACGGGTTTATTGGTGAATCAAAATAAACGTGTTGGCGTACTTTGTGTTGATCCGTCTTCACCATTTAATTTAGGCGCTTTGCTGGGTGACCGTATACGTATGAACGAATGGTATAATAACCCCAATGTATTTATCCGCTCGCTGGCTACTCGTGGCTCTTTAGGAGGGTTGCATCCAAAAATTATTGAAATTACTGACCTGCTTAAAGCAGCGCCTTTTGACTATATCATAATAGAAACTGTTGGCGTAGGGCAAAGTGAAGTGGAAATTGCCGGCCTTGCCGATGTAACAGTTGTTGTGGTGGTGCCCGAAGCTGGTGATGAAGTACAAACGATGAAAGCGGGTCTGATGGAAATTGCCGATCTCTTTGTTGTAAATAAAGCCGACAGACCCGATGCGGATACGTTTGTAAAAAATTTACGGTTGATGCTGGCACCAGCTTTTAATAACCACACTATACCCGTACCTGTTGTAAAAACTTCGGCAGCACAAAAAAAAGGTATTGAAGAATTGTTGAGTACAATCATTACTATACAACAGCAAACTTTAAATACTAAGCGTAGCTGGTTGCTTGCAGAAAAAGCCTTTCATATTATTGAACAAAAGCGCATGAAAGATATTAGCAAAGAAGAGTTGAAAAATAAAATTGTTGCAGAAGGAAGTACATTTAACCTGTACCAGTTTATAAAAAAATACAGCTAAGGCAGATTGATGTATTAACTGTCGTGCCTATTGGTTTTCCACCAGCGGTAACCCACAACACCTACAATGGCAAAGGGCGCAAACATCAGGTATAATATACCCTGGTTCAATCCTTTGGCAGGTTTTTCGCCCATTTGCGACACTGCTTTAGTGCAAACCGAGCACTGGGCTCTTACTATGGAAGCACAAATCCCAGACAAAAACAGAAAGCATAATATAATAACAAATTTCTTCATTTATTGCAGCAAAGTTACTAAACAAAACGCCCATTTAACCTGTTGTTTAATTAAATATTTTTTTGAAAACATTGCTGTAAGCACAACTTGTTTTTACTTTGTTGCTAAATAATTTCTTGTATGTTAAAATCTTTTTTTACTTTTTTGATCTCCATTTTTATAATGACTGCCGCAATAGCCCAGACTTCAAAACAAGCTACTGCTTTATTTAAAAAAGGTTTGGAATTTGAATCGAAAGGAATGAAAACCGAAGCCGTTGCTTCATTTAAAAAAGCAATTACACTCAACAAAAAATATGATACTGCTTACCTGGAACTTGGAATGTTATATGCCAAAGCCGATAAAACCGATAGCGCTATCATGATACTTACTAATGGGGTAAACGAGATTCCTGGTTTTTCAAATGGGTTTATTGTAATGGGCGACATTTACAGGGATTTTACAAAAAATATCGATGAGGCAATAATGAGTTATTCCAACGCATTAAAATTTGATACGACCAATAAAGTAATTTATTATAGCCTGGCATGGTGCAATAATGCAAAAGGCTATTATAGGGAAGCAGTAAAATATGGGGTAAAGGCACTTGAAATTGATAATAATTACAAGATTGCATATAATGAGCTGGGCTTTGCTTATCATCAGTTAAAGGCTTACCAGGAGTGTGTTGACCAGTTTAAAAAGAACCTTGCTATTTCCGCTAACGACCTTCCTTTGTTATATTCAGGCTATTGTTACATTGAATTAAAGCAAAAAGAAAATGCCACAAAAAATTACGAAGACCTGAATAAGATAAACCCAAAAATGGCTGAGGCATTAAAGAAGAAGATTGATGAAATGCCTTAAACGCATAGCAGGGTTAAGCTACCGTATCTCCGACACAAAATCAGCGTTGTGAAATACTTCCTGGTCGAAAAATTTAGGCTCGGTTACAAAAGCTTTTAACTCCCCTTTTAAAATGGTGTGAGAAAGTAAATCATCGGCTCTGTATATCACCGGCGTTTGTGCCTTAACCATTTTTTTTGCAGCTTCAAGTGTTACAGCATAAGCATGAGTACAATCGTGAAAGCCTGCTTTTTTCAAATGATCGCTATAATGTTTAGGCAAACTATTACTTACCATTTTATAGGTCCATTTTTGCAGGCCCAGCAAGCTTTTAATTTTATATAAAAATTGTTTCGCCTTTAATTGCAGCGTTACCTTCTCATTTTTCAAATAACCAAAATATACCAATTCCCAATCTTCGGGTAGTTCCTTTAATATATTGGGTATTAAAAAAAGATTATCGTACAAAGGCACCACATCATCTTCCAATATCAACACCTTTTGCCAGTTATTTTTTATCATTTCTTCATATACCATTCTGTGCGATAAGGAGCAGGCAAGCTCGCCTGCATTAAGCACTTTGCCCTGGCGCTGTAATTGTTTTGTTTTTACTTCATCATACGTGCCGTCCTGTTTAGCTTTATCCAGGTCCAATTGCAATTTATCTGCTCCCCAAAAAAAATCAAAAGATAATGGCTGCAGGTGCTGCTGCACTTTTGCATGCCTATCTGCAAATCTTGGAATAGATACTACAAATATCTTATCAAAATAGTCTTGTAAAAGATGTGCCGTATGATTGGAAATGGTCAAAAAAATATTTTTATTCCTGCAAAAGTAATTGTTTTAATTTGCTGTGTAATGAGCAATCCTTTTATCTCGATATGTATTCCCACTTATAAAAGAACCGATCTTTTAAAAAAGCTTTTAGATTCCATACAGCAGCAAACTTTTACTGAAATTGAAATAATAATTAATGACAACAGCCCCGATTATGCCATTAAAGAATTGGTGCATACTTACAAAAATGTTCTTAATATTTCATACCAAAAAAATGAACCTGCCTTGAGTGCAGTTGAAAACGGAATAAAAGTAATGCGCCGTGCCAATGCGCCATGGATAAAAATGATGCATGACGATGACTGGTTTGCAAGTGCCGATGCATTGCAACAATTTGCTGATGCAGCTTTGCACAGTGGCAAAGATTTTATTTTTTGTGCCAGCAACCAGGTGTATTTGGAAAACAATAAAAGCGAAGCAGAAACCTTAACACCCGAAAGAAAAAAAATGCTGGGTGATTCTGTTTTCAGCCTGGTATTTTTAAATGTAATTGGTCATCCCAGCGTGGTAATGCATAAAAAAGATGCAGCTATCGAATACGACAAACAATTTAACTGGGTGTTGGATGTTGATTATTATATCCGCTATTTAAATGTGCACGGCAGCTATCATTACATTCCCGAAACATTGGTAAATATTGGCAAAAGCATTTCACAGGAATCTTACAAATATTACAAGAATATTAAAGTAGAGATACCCGAATATTTTACAATGCTTACCAAATACGATAGTAATCTTTTATTAAAAAACGAATACGTTTTTCATTTGGTTTGGAATATGCTAAAGCGTTTTAAAATTAAAAATATTGAAGATATAAGAGCTACAGGCTATACAGGAAGCTTACCCGATAATATTGAAGCGATAATAAAATATCAAAAAAAAATACCCAATATTATTTTAAAACAAACCCCATGGTCAAAAGCATTGATGCTGCGGTGTTTTAAAAAACTGGCTGTTGCGATAACCATAAATGAAACACCCTAAATATGGATAGACAAACATTCATAAATCATTTTAAACTTTTGCTTGTTCATTTGAAAGAAAGGACTTCTGAAAATTGTTTCAATAATCTCTCTGACAATTATAAATTTATTTTAGAGCCAAGTGCACGGACAGTTAGTAATCATTTAACTCACATTGAAAATGGTTATTTGAAACTCTGGAATAATCTGCAAGACAAACAAATTACATTTGACCAAGTCGTAGATTTATTTTACCAAGATAATAAAACCCCAAAATGGGTTGACAGCAGCATTTATTTTTCAACAACAGACCTAACTGTTATTCACTTGTTCTTTAGCCGACAATTTAAAGACGAAAGCGAAGTTTATTATTTAGATCAAGGGACTGGTCCTTTTAAACCACTCGTTGTCATGCCGCCCGAAAATCGCAAAATCCTAATAAATGGCAAGTTTGATGTAAACTGGAAAAAGTATTGGGATGATGAAAATAAGAAGAACAGTTTTCTCACCAAATTAAATAGAATTTTCGCAAAATCCCAATAGGAAAACAAATCAGATTCATTAACTATCACTCATTTTATAAATAAAAATCCCCTGTATAAACAGGGGATTTTTATTTATGATTTCAATATCTTAAACTGCTTCAGTTTTCATTTGTTTTGAAACCCTTGAGCGTTCGTTTTCATCCAAAATCACCTTACGCATACGAATGCTTTTTGGTGTTACTTCAATACATTCATCCTGTTGAATATACTCCATGCATTCTTCCAAAGTCATCATGATCTTTGGTGCCGCCTTGCTGGCATCATCACTACCGCTTGCACGGTGGTTGGTTAATTTTTTAGGCTCTGTTGCATTTACATTTAAATCGCCTGGCTTAATGTGCTCAGCAATAATCTGGCCTGCATAAACTTCATCACCTGGGTCTACAAAAAACCTTCCTCTATCCTGTAATTTATCAATAGAATAACCGGTAGTTTTTTCTGTATTTTTCGATAACAATACACCATTGCTACGGCCAGGTATAACACCCTTCCATGGACGATATTCAATAAAGCGGTGTGCCATTACAGCTTCGCCGGCAGTACCGGTAAGCATGGTGCTACGCAAACCTATCAAACCTCTTGAAGGAATTTCAAATTCCAAATGCTGCATTTCACCCTTGCTTTCCATGATAAGCATTTCGCCTTTACGTTGTGTAACAAGGTCAATTACTTTACCGCTAAATTCAGATGGTACATCAACTACCAGATTTTCATACGGTTCGTTTCTTTTACCATCAATTTCTTTTACTAAAACCTGTGGGTTACCAACGGTTAATTCAAAACCTTCTCTACGCATGGTTTCAATTAAGATACCCAAGTGCAAAATACCACGACCATACACTAAAAAGCTATCAGCACCATCGGTATCCTCTACACGAAGCGCCAAATTCTTTTCTGTTTCTTTCATCAACCTGTCACGCAGGTGGCGGCTGGTTACAAATTTACCTTCACGGCCAAAGAACGGCGAGTTGTTGATGCTGAACATCATACTCATCGTTGGCTCATCTACACTAATTACCGGTAAAGCTTCTGGAAATTCAGCATCGCAAATAGTATCGCCAATGTTGAAAGTTTCCAAACCTACTACCGCACAAATATCTCCTGCAAAAACTTCCGTTGCTTTCTTTTTACCCAAAGCTTCAAAAGTATATAGTTCCCTCACTTTAGATTTTACCAATTTGCCATCCGCCTGCACCATCACAATATTCTGTCCCTCTTTAATGCTGCCACGGGCAACTTTACCTACTGCAATCCTGCCAAGGAAAGCCGAGTAATCCAAAGAAGTGATTTGCATTTGAGTAGTACCTGCATTTACTTTAGGTTCTGGCACAAATTCCAAAATGGCATCCATCAAAGGCAAAATATCTTGTGTTGGTGTAATAGAAGTATTCATCCAGCCTTGCTTGCTGCTACCATAAATAGTAGGGAAGTCCAATTGTTCTTCAGTGGCATCAAGGTTAAAGAATAATTCAAAAACTGCATCATGCACTTCATCAGGGCGGCAGTTTTCTTTATCTACTTTATTAATAACTACAATTGGTTTTAAACCCAATTGTAAAGCTTTTTGCAATACAAAACGTGTTTGAGGCATTGGGCCTTCAAAAGCATCTACCAACAGCAAAACGCCATCGGCCATTTTCAATACCCTTTCTACCTCACCGCCAAAATCACTATGGCCTGGGGTATCAATTACATTAATTTTAATGCCTTTGTAGGTTACAGATACGTTTTTACTAAAGATGGTGATACCTCTTTCTCTTTCCAAATCATTATTGTCCATTATCAATTCACCAGTTTCCTGGTTGTCTCTGAAGACGTTGGTACTGTGTAAAATTTTGTCAACAAGGGTAGTTTTACCGTGATCAACGTGGGCAATAATAGCGATGTTACGAATATTCATTATTTAATTTATTGTGGTAAAATATTGAAAACCAGTAGGGTTACAACTTTCACCTATTTTTTTCAAGGTGCAAAGGTACGTCATTTCAGCCGTGTTTCCGCATTAAATAACGATGAATTACGTGTTAATGGGTATATAAAAAACTAAACACATTTTTTACTTTTATATTCTAAAACCACTTACTTATATGATACGATTTTTTGCCACCTTATTATTGGTTATTGCATTAGCCCTCAACACATCCGCCCAAACGACGGCTACAGAATGGTATAATAAAGGATTGGACTACAACACCGATTTGAATTATACCGATGCCGCAAATGCTTTTGAAAAGGCAATTACATTAAATAAAACCTATGCCGAAGCTTATTATAAAGCCGGTTGGACTTATAATGAACTGGGTGACTATACCAAAGCCATCGAGAGGTTAAGCACTGCAATAAAACTTAAAGACAATTATGCCTTTGCTTTGCAGGAGTTGGGCTATGCCTATAAACAATCCGCAAAATATACCGAAGCGCTTAATTATTTTAACAAAGCCATTACAGCTAAACCCGATTACGCTTTAGCTTATAAGCTATTGGGTGATGTGTACATTCAATTAAAAAGAGATGCGGAAGCAATGACAGCTTATGAAAAATCATATAACCTGGATAACCAACAGGAATCAGCATGTTACCAACTGGGTTATTATAATAATGCCAATAAGAATTTTGATAAAGCATTGGAGTGGCTTAATAAAGCTATCGCCATTAAACCTAAAACTTCAACCTATAACGAAATTGGCTTTGCATATTATAGTCAAAAGAAAAATGATGATGCCATTGCGGCCTATAAAAAAGCATTGGAAATAGACCCCTTGAATGGTACCGCCTATAAAGGTATGGGTGATGTGTACCGCCGCAATTATTCGCCAGCCAAAGTACCCGAGGCTATGGAAAATTACCGGCATGCAATTCAGAATAACCCAAAAAGCTCTGGCTCTTATTTTGGGTTGGGTTGGTGCTTCAATGAACAGCAGAATTTTGACAGCTCGGTTGTAATGCTGCAAAAAGCCTTGGAATTAGATAATTCCATAGCTGCTGCCTACACCGAATTAGGATATGCACAATACATGAAGTCGAATTTTACTGATGCTATAAATACTTTTAATAAAGGCCTTTCAGTAGATCCAAAAGGGAAATTACCCGTATATTATAAAGGCCTTGTTTATATTTCATTGAAGGATAAAGCCCGTGCCCAAATGCAATATGAAGCACTTAAGGATTTGGATGCCGCTTTAGCGGCTAAATTATTGACCAAGATAAATGCAATGTAAAGGGTTTACTACCTTCTGGTTCAAAAGACGCCAGGTTTTATAAAACCTGGCGTCTTTATTTAAAGTAACCAGTAAAATGAAATTTGCAACTATTATTTACTAGTAATAAGTTAGTACGGTAAAGAAAAAACCGTAGGTTTGGTTGTATTATTGTTCAATACCCCAATAAAAACTAAGCTAAATGACAATTAGCAGCGCAGAAAAAGAAGAAGCCATAAAGTCAATTACAACAAGCGCACAACTTGACATTTCTTATTTAAAAATTAATGGCATTGCATTAATTGTAGCCTGCTCGGGGTTAATGGCCAATAGCACAGCTGTAATTATTGGTTCAATGCTTATTGCCACTTTGCTTTCTCCTGTTGCAGGAACAGCACTCGCTGTTACAAACAACAACAGGCCTGTAATTTTAAATGGGTTAAAAACACTTTGCCCGGGCGTTTTGCTTGTTATGGCAATTGCGTTTGTGTATGGCCTGCTTTTCCCTCACATTGAGGCAACAGACAGGATGTTAGCCAGAACTGCTCCCGGCATTTTCGATTTTTTAATTGCATTTTTTGGAGGTATTGCAACGGCACTGGTTCCGCCACTTTCAACTGCTGGTATATTTTTTTCAAAAGGTATGTTTGATTTAGGTTTTAAGGCATTTGAATTGGCGGCAATCAATATCATTTTTATTTTGTTTGCAAACTTTATAGTATTCAAATATTTCAAATTATCTTACAAATCACATGAGTAGCTATTTAGTTTTAGTAATCATCATCAGTATTTCTGCGTTATTTGCTTACATAAATAACCGCTTTCTTAAAATGCCCTTTGTTATCGGGCTTTTTTTTCAATCAACAATTCTCTCACTTATAATTTTAAGCAGTAAGTTTTGGGCCAATTCTTATTTTACCCAGGTTAAAATATTTGTGGAAGCCATCAACATAAGCAAATATATTTTAGAGTACATGCTGGGCTATTTGCTTTTTGCCGGCTCACTACACACCGAATGGATTGATATAAAAAAACTAATTAAACCAATTGCAATTTTTGCAGTTTTTGGCACCATTCTTTCCACTGCAATTATTGGTATTGCTTTTTATGCCCTATGTATAATGTTCCATTTTCCAATAAACTTTATTTATTGTTTGCTTTTTGGTGCCTTAATTTCTCCCACCGACCCCATTGCTGTATTGGGCATATTAACAAAAGCTAAAGTGCCTAAAAAAATTGAAGCCACCATAGTTGGTGAAAGCCTTTTTAACGATGGTATTGGTGTTGTGATTTTTATCGCCCTTTTAGAAACATTAACTTCCGGGGAAAAGCTGGAGTTTTCACACTTTGGTATGCTATTTATACGGGAGGCTATTGGGGGAGTTATTTTTGGGCTTGCTGCAGGTTATATTTTACACAAAATACTTTCATCTATTAATCATTATGAAACAGAAGTTTTACTTACGCTTGCTTTTGTAATGCTTGGGTATATGCTTTGCTTACAGCTTCACATTTCAGGTGCATTAGCAATGGTAATTATGGGCCTGTTTGTTGGAAACTATAATCACAATAAGGCAATGAGTGATAAAACAATTGATTATGTAGATAAATTTTGGGAACTTATTGATGTTGTTTTAAATGCCATTCTTTTTGTTATCATTTCATTTGTGTTGGTAATGATGGAGTTTAAAATAGCCTATATATTTGTGGCAGTAATTTCGGTTGTAGTTGTTTTAGTGTCAAGAATTATCATTGTGTTGTTACCCAAATTATTGATTCCAAAAATAATTGATTTTACCAAAAAAGATTCAAAGCTTATTATATGGGGTGGCCTTCGTGGTGGCCTCTCTATTGCATTGGTTTTATCTTTGCCCGATGGTGAACCCAAAAACATTTTATTAATTGCAACCTACGTTTGTGTTGTTTTTAGCATATTGGTACAAGGGTTAACTATTAAAAAATTAGCAAAACAATAAATTATTTACATGAACGAAGTACGCAGGATAACTGCAAAGAAAACCATTGCTTTGGTAGCGCACGATAATAAAAAGGCAGACCTTATAGACTGGGCCGAATTTAATAAGAACGCTTTGGCAAAACACGATTTGATTGCAACCGGCACCACCGGAAAATTATTAGAAGCAAAATTAGAGCGCCCTGTAAAAAAAATTATTAAGCGGCCCTCTCGGTGGCGACCAGCAAATGGGCGCCATGATAGCCGAAGGAAAGATTGATGTGCTGATATTTTTTTGGGACCCAATGGAAGCACAGCCACACGACAGCGATGTAAAAGCACTGTTACGCTTAGGCGTAGCCTGGAATATTTTATTGGCCTGCGACAGGGCAACTGCCGATTTCATCCTCACTTCGCCCCTTATGCACCAGGATTACGAAACGCAGATCCCTGATTATAGCGGCTATTTAAAAAGGAAAGTCGCAAAGTGATATCGAATGTGTGAATATGGAATGGCGAATATTTTTAGTTTTAAAGTTTTCTTTTACTATTAAAATTGCTTTACATTCGATATTGAAAATTCGCAAATTCAACATTCCAACATCGTGAAGCCCATCTACCATTTATTTTACCGCTTACTGCCCATTAAAAAAGTAGATACCGATAATCAGCTTTTTTTGTTAACCGAAGAAGAGATAAAAACCATTCGCAATAAAGAACGGATAGCTATGTGGCTAGCTGCATTTTTTGGTGCAATGGGTGTTGTATTGTTGTATGTGCCGCAATATGTATTGCCACATTGGTTTCCGGTAACCAATATTAATTTGTTTGGTAAAAGCTTCGGCGTGCCTATTGTAATGTTGGTTTACAGCTTGATATTGGTTTTTATAGAAATAATGTTGCTCACTTTTTTAAACATTTGGTGTACACACGAAATTGCTGTAGCTACCGGGTTTTTGAATTATCAATCTAAAAAAGAACCCAACAAAAGAAATCTTTTAATCAATATCGGCCTCGAAAAAAAGAATAAGGAAGTGCTGAGATATGGAATCGATCCTTTGCAGGGTATTAACAGAAAAGCATTGATGGCCTGGAACTTTTTCTTTATTTTAAAAGCTACGCTCAGTAATATGTTGTTCAAGATATTGATACAGCGTTTACTTGGCCGTTATGCAGTAAAGGCATTGCAAGATTTTGCAGGCATACCCATTTTTGCTGCATGGAATGCTTATGGCACCAAAGTAATTTTAAAAGAAGCCCGTGTAATTATTATGGGGCAAAATTTAATTGAAGATGTTTGCAGGCGCATTCGCAGAGACCAGGAACCAACAGAAGAATTTAAAAAATTATTGTACGATACCTTGCAATACATTGCTGTAAGCAAAAGAGATTTTCACCAAAATCATTTTATTCTTACCAAAAATTTATTTGAAATATATAATGTGCAACCTAAAGAAGCACATTGGCTGGAAGAAGGGTATTATCAAAAATTGCATGCTGCAGATAAGGAAGAAAAAGAAGTATGCCAGTTATTAATTGTTATCGGGTTTTTATTAGATGGCAAATTATCGGTGAGAGAAAGATTGCAAATACACGAACTTAAGAAAGAAGGGTTATTGGATATCAGCAGCGAAGACATCATAAAATACCAACGAGATTTTTTAAATGGCAGGGGAATTGAAGGTTTAATCAGTAAGTATTTATAAAATTAAGGGTTAAGGCAAAAATAATGTTCAATGCTCAACAATCAATGTTCTAGGAAGTATACTTGGATTTGATGTTGAAAATTGAACATTGAGTATTGAATATTTTCTTTTTAACTTAAAGGCATTGAAATATCTATAATAAGATGAATCAGAAAAAAATATTTGTACCTAATCTTGCTATTTGTATTGCTATGGATTTGGTTGGTATGGCCAGTTATGTTTTACCTTTTCTTGGTGAATTTTCAGATATAGTTTGGGCACCCATTTCCGGATATATTTTTTACAAATTATTTGGTGGCCGTTTTGGCCTTATTGGTGGTGTACTTGATTTTTTAGAGGAGATCATTCCATTTACCGATATTATTCCTTCATTTACCATTGGTTGGTATATCAGAAAAAAGCAGGCGGAGCGGTTGCTGAGATAATTTTCCTGCAAGTATTTAACCTTTTGTAAATTGCAATAATCATGCAGTTCAAACTCAATTCACCATACCAGCCTTCAGGCGACCAACCGCAAGCCATTCAGCAGCTTACCGATGGTTTATTGAACGGAGAAAGATACCAAACCTTATTAGGCGTAACAGGAAGCGGTAAAACCTTCACCATGGCCAACGTAATTCAAAATGTACAGCGGCCTGTGTTAGTATTAACACACAACAAAACATTGGTGGCACAATTGTATGGCGAGTTCAAACAATTTTTTCCCGATAATGCTGTGGGGTATTTTGTAAGTTATTATGATTACTACCAGCCAGAAGCATATATGCCCGTAAGCAATACTTACATTGAAAAAGATTTAAGCATCAACGACGAGTTGGATAAATTAAGATTACAAGCAACGGCGCAATTGTTAAGCGGAAGAAGAGATATTATCATCGTAGCAAGTGTAAGTTGTATTTACGGTATGGGTAATCCCGTTGATTATGAAAATGGTATAATCCGCATTCAGCCGGGGCAAAAAATATCAAGGCAAGGATTTTTACATGCTTTAGTGAATAGTTTATACAGCCGTAGCGAAGGCGATTTTAACCGAGGTACATTTCGTGTAAAAGGCGATACCATCGATATCAATCTTCCTTATGTAGATTTTGGTTACCGCATTACTTTTTTTGGCGATGAAATAGAAACCATTGAAACACTGGAGCTGAGCAGCGGCAAACGCATCAGCGAAGTAGATAATGCGGCCATCTTTCCTGCTACTTTGTATGTAGCGCCAAAAGATATGTTACAGCAAGTGATACACGAAATTCAGGATGAAGTGCTGGCGCAGGAAACTTATTATAAAAATGCCGGAAAATATATTGAGGCCCAACGCATCAGCGAAAGGGTAAATTACGATTTGGAAATGATACGTGAACTGGGCTATTGTAATGGCATTGAAAATTATTCCCGTTTTTTTGATAGAAGAAAACCAGGCACAAGGCCTTTCTGTTTGCTGGATTATTTTCCAAAAGATTTTATTTTGATGGTAGATGAAAGCCATCAAACTATTCCACAGGTAAGCGGTATGTATGGTGGCGATAGAAGCCGTAAATTAATTTTAGTGGATTATGGTTTTCGTTTGCCGAGCGCATTGGATAACCGCCCTTTAAACTTTCACGAGTTTGAAGCCTTGACAGGGCAAACTATTTTCGTATCGGCAACACCAGCAGATTATGAACTTGAAAAAAGTGAAGGCATTGTGGTGGAGCAAGTGGTAAGGCCAACAGGCCTGTTGGACCCGCCAATAGAAATCCGCCCTTCCATCAATCAAATAGATGATTTGCTGGATGAAATAGATAAGCGCATTAAAAAAGGCGACCGTGTATTGGTAACTACATTAACCAAACGCATGGCCGAAGAGATGACCAAGTATTTAGAACGCATTAATATAAAATGCAAATACATTCATAGCGAAGTTGATGCTTTGGAAAGAGTAGAGATATTGAGAGAACTGCGTCTTGGTGTAATTGATGTATTGGTGGGTGTAAATTTATTGAGAGAAGGTTTGGATTTACCCGAAGTATCTTTAGTAGCCATTTTAGATGCTGACAAAGAAGGTTTTTTACGTAACGAAAGAAGCCTTACCCAAACTGCGGGCAGGGCTGCACGTAATGTGGATGGCCTTGTGATTTTTTATGCCGATACCATGACGGAGAGTATGCAAAAAACAATTGACGAAACCAGCCGCCGAAGGGAAAAACAGATTGCTTATAACATTCAACATAACATCACGCCTACTACCATTAAAAAAAGTACACAGCAGATTATGGCGCAGGGTTCGGTGCTGGATGTAAAGGGGTACGACCCAGCCAATCCATACTCCATCAAGCCCGATGAAGATATTGTTAGCATTGCAGCTGAAGATGAAACAGAATACAAAACCATTCCTCAAATGGAAAAAGGCATTGGAAAAATAAAAAAACAAATGGAAAAAGCTGCCAAGGATTTGGATTTTATGGAAGCGGCAAGATTGAGGGATGAAATGTTTAGGCTGCAGAAGGAGTTGGAAAGGATGAAGAAATAGGTTAGCCACAGATTACACAAATTTCACATAGAATACATGGATATCATTTTCTATCTTAATAAATATACTGCTGTTTGTATCATCAAAATTTGCATTACTTCTTTGTAATTTGTGTAATCTATGGCTAACTTTTTTTCCGATAGGCAAAAAATCATTCCAATTTAAAACATCTTCTCTTTACAAACGTCTCCATACTAGAACGCAAGTTTTCTAATCAAATAAAGTATAAATGATTCTCATATTAATAATTGTTGCAGCTTTTGCGCTGGCAGTATATTTATTCATGCAGCAATTAAAATTTGGTAATAGCCCTTCGGGTGATAGGTTGAGCAGAATAGAACAATCTTCCAATTATAAAGATGGTAAGTTTCAAAATCAAAGTAATACACCCAGTTTAACGGAAGGTGCCAGTTTCTTTTCTGTGTTAAAAGAATTCATATTTGAAAAGAGAGAAAGGAAAAAACCTGCCCTGCCCTTGCCATCTAAAAAAACAGATTTGTTGCATTTAAAAAAAGAAGATAATGTTTTGGTATGGATGGGTCACTCTTCTTACTTTGTGCAAATAGATGGCAAAAGCATTTTGGTAGATCCTGTATTGAGTGGCGCAGCATCCCCATTAAATTTTACAACCAGGAGTTTTGCAGGCAGCGATATTTATACAGCCGATGATATTCCCCCAATCGACATCTTATTTATCTCCCACGATCATTGGGATCATTTGGATTACAGCACCATAAAAAAACTACTGCCAAAAATTAAAACCGTCATTACCGGCATGGGTACCGGCGCACATTTTGAAAGCTGGGGTTTTAAAAAAGAAATGGTCATTGAAAAAGACTGGAACGAAAATCTGGAGTTGGCTGATGGCTTCTCGGTAACGGTTACACCAGGCAGGCATTTTTCGGGCAGGGGTTTTGTGCGCAACAAGGCATTGTGGGTATCATTTGTATTGCAAACACCAAAACATAAAATTTTTATTGGTGGCGATAGCGGCTACGATACCCATTTTGAAACAATTGGAAAGCAACACGGGCCGTTTGACCTGGCCATTTTAGAATGTGGCCAATATGACAAAAGCTGGAAATATATTCACATGATGCCCGAAGAAACTGTGCAGGCGGCACAACAATTACATGCCAAAAAATTGTTGGCGGTACACTGGGGCAAGTTTGCATTAGCCAATCATGCATGGGACGATTCGATTAAAAGAGTATATAAAGCAGCGCAAGAAAATAATATGCCTTTGCTTACGCCAATGATTGGAGAACAAGTGAATATTGATCAAGTTGGGCAACCGTTTACACCATGGTGGCAGATGGATTAAGCTCAGCAATTATTTCAATCGTTACAAAAGCTATTGAGCCATAAAAACTGCGGGCCGGTTTCCACCCGCCTGCTTAATCCTTTCCCATTTTTGTATATGCAGTTAGGCAAGCATGATCTTTTTGAAGGATATTGAATTGTGAATTTTTGGGTTTTATTACGCGACTTTCAAGGTATTGGAAAATATAATTACCCATATAAAACAGGTATTACTTATCTAAGTTTTTTTTAAAGAAAGGGTTGCAAGGGAAGAAAGAAATATTTCTATTGTCTATACGGCGTGTAGACAACAAGGTGAGTCACCTTTATTAGTGAAAGAAAGTGAATAGAGGAGGGGTTTGAGAAAAATAACATTTAATAAAAAATATCCGCATAACAATCATTATGCGGATATTTTTTGACTTGTATTAGTAACCCGTATTTTGATACATTTTTACCGGATCTAATTTGTATTCGTTGTATGGGATAGGAAAATAAAAATCTTTGGTGGTACAATTGGTTAAAGGTGAGTTATCATAATTTGCCTGCAACTTCGAGTTAAAATAAGAAACCAATTCTGTTGCATTAAAAAAACGTGTAAGGTCGTGCCAGCGATGATGCTCAAAAGCCAGTTCAATTCTCCTTTCGTGCAATATCGCCAGTTTTAATGTTGGGTATTTTGCTGTGTATGCAGGAATAGTGAGCATGGTTGCATAATTAGGCATGGCTGCTCTTGTTCGTACCATATCAAGGTATTTGATTGCATTGGTGTTATCATTCAGGTACATATATACTTCTGCTAAATTCAGTATAACATCTGCATATCGAATCAGTATCCAGTCATTGCCGCCATAACCCAGGGTTGAAGCAGTTGCGCTTGCATCTCTGAATTTAGTAATGAAATAAGAAGAAGTAGCTGCAGCGTACTTCACAGAAAAATTAGTTCGTACATCTCCGGTTTCAAATTCATTCAATAAATCCTTTGTAAAAAGGCCGCCAGCACCCTGCGAAACAAACAATGAATTTATAGTTTCACCTTTTGCCTGGTTACCTCTTGCCAATGATGATGAGTAAGTAGCATCTCCTTGCTTATATACTATTTGAAAAATAATTTCTGCACAAGTAGATTTTTTATTTACATCAAATACATCTGCATAAGGTATATCAGAAAGGTTGGTAAATGTTTTTTGATTAAAACAAGCCAGTAAATAGGTTTTCGCATTGTTCAAATTATCTGTGGCTTTCGATGCATCAAGATTGGTTGCCATGGTTAAATATACCTGCCCAAGTAATGCATTGGCCGCCTGCAATGAAACCCTTCCCTTATTAGCTGCTGTTTGCACAACTGGCAAGTTACTCGCTACCACATCTTTTAAATCAGTTACAATTTGTGCATATACTACTTCTCGCTTTGCCCTAAAAGTAAGTGCTGCTGCCTGTTCGGTAGTTGTTAGTCTTTCTGTAACCAATGGTACATCACCAAACTCCCTAACCAAATTAAAATACATATACGCCCTTATGAATTTCATTTCAGCGATATATTGTGTTCTGGTTGCATCAGCGGCAAAAGAAATTTTATCAATGATAGACAAAATGAGGTTTGCCCTTGAAATAGGTGTGTATAATGCCGTCCAGTGGCTTTGTAAATAACTGTTGCTGGGTACTATCGAAAATGCGCTGAATTGAAATGGTTCTCCATTGTTGGATTGATTGTCTGTTGTATTGATATCGTCGGCACGGTCGTCTGTCCATAACTGTGCGCCTTCGCCTATGCAATTGGAACTTCTTAAGGCCTGGTAAACACCATATACACCAGTAGCAACATCATTTTCTGTTTGATATCCATTATCAACCGATACGGCATTAGGATTAAACTGTTCTAAATTAGATTTACTGCAACTGCTAAAATTTATTATCAGCGCAAAGCTGGTAATGATCAAAAATATCTTATACATAAATTTATTTTTATGATGTCTTAAATTATTTAAAACTGCACTTTTGCACCAACACTGAAAGAGCGTGCCAGTGGATACTTACCATAATCAACACCTGGTGTAAGGTTTGATCCGTTATTAAAATCAACTTCCGGATTATACCCCAAATATTTTGTAATGGTAAATGCATTGTCAACTGCTGTGTACCACCTCAACCCGGTGATACCTAATTTTTTTGTGAATTTCAAGGGTGTGAGATCGATTCCAAAAGTTATATTGGTACACCTGAAGAAAGATCCATCCTGCAAATAATAATCAGATAAACGGGTGCTATTACTTTGCGAACCGCCACGTGAAGCTCTATACTCGTGACCGTTACCTGGTTGTGCTTCGCTACGATAGCGTTGGTCTATAACTTCATATTGGTTACCTGAGCCTTCCATGTTCCTGATGTAATAATCCTGACCATCAATGATTTGGTTACCTTGCGACCCATTGAATGAAGCGCTGAAATCAAAGATTTTATAATTCAGGTTAACGCCAAAGCCATAAGTGAATTTTGGATATGGCGTACCAATAATATCTTTATCTGCATCGGTAATAAGGCCATCGCCATTTTTATCAACGAAATATAAATCACCCGGGTTTAAAGGCGTGGTGGAGTAAGTGGAAATAGGAAACCCTTTTACTGTATAGCCTTGTGGAAATTTATTGCCATTGGCTTTATACACAGCAAGATCAGCATTTACATTGGTCATATCTTTTTCCCTTACCATTCCTGCCACCCTTAATCCATAGAATGACCCTACAGGAGCACCTTCTCTTGTAACGTGAGTGATATAACTTCTTTCTGCACCATTAATTTGTATTTCACTTGCTCCGCCAAGGCTTACTACTTTATTTTTATTAGCGGTGATATTACCACTGAAATTTAAATTGAAATCTTTTGTCTGTACAATTTTTGCATCAAGTTGCAAATCAAAACCTTTGTTTTGTATGTTGGAATTGTGTAGGTTGGTAAGTATTGATGTAGCACCTGACAAAGCAGAAATACTTTGGTTGTACAACAGATCGTAAGATTTACTGGTGTAATAATTTACAATTACAGATAAGCGGTTATTCAATACTGTTGCATCAATACCAAAATTATATTGTGCAGTTGATTCCCATCCAAGGTTGGCATCAGTAATACCGCCGGCCCATGTAGCATTGTAAACTGTACCACCAATGACCTGTCCGCCAGAGCCGGTAAGATCTTGTTCGTATTTATAATTACCAATATTATTATTCCCTGTTAAGCCCCAGCTTGCACGCAATTTTAAAGACGAATTTTTTCCAAGCCAATCATGGTAAAAAGATTCGTTTGAAAGATTCCATCCTATAGAAGCAGAACCAAATTGTCCCCAGCGGTTTAGTGGCCCAAAACGTGAAGAAGCATCCGAACGGAATGATCCTGTCAAATAGTACCTTTTGTCATAACTGTATATGGCTCTGGCAAAATAAGACATCAATGTGGTGGTTGTTTTACCAGTATTAGATAACTTGGAAAAATCTCCGGCAGAAGAACCACCAGCTGTAATTTCAGGCACCAGGTCATTAGTAAAGTTTTTAGCTGCTACAGCAACAACATCCATGTTGGTTTCCTGTGATGAGGTACCTGCTATTGCATCAATGGTATGTTTGCCAAATTGTTTTTTATAATTTAAGGTAAACTCTCCCAAAAGGTCTTGTATGGTCATGAACTGTGCAGAAGCATTTGCAGCTAAAATAGATTGTGATGAACCTGCGGGGTTGATACCATTGCTTAAGTTGGTAGGATAATAGTACTCGTACTTTTCACTATAAGTTTCACCACCTAAATTTATTTTTGCTGAAAGATTTTTTATTATTTCATAAGTGGCATTTGCATTGTATGTAGCTCTTGTGCCTTTACGGGTAATTTTAACCCGTTGTGCCAGCGCCAAAGGGTTTTCAATACCCTGAAAAGCATAAGCATACCCATCTGTTTGTGCACCGGCACCAACATTTGCCAACGCCAAACTTCCATCAGGATTATACGCAGGAAAGATAGGCATATATACCAACGCGCCTAAAATTGGCCCCTGGTTAAAACGCCCTTCCTGCACTTCTCTGTTATTAGTATTGGTTACAAAAACACTTGTGGAAGTTTTTAATTTTTTAGACAGGTCTGCATCTATATTAACCCTTAAGTTTAAACGCCTTTGATAAGTGCTGTTTAAAATTCCAGGTTGATCTAAATAGCCACCGCTGATTAAATAACGTGTGCCAGCATTACCGCCAGAGAAAGAAAGGTTGTGTCGCTGTACTAAAACATTATCGTATAAAACATCTTGCCAATCGGTATTGTATTTTGGTGCAATAATTTTTTGTGCTGCAAAATCATATAAATCTTTAATAATGCTAACTGAGCTGGCTGTTGCAGTTTGTCCTGCTTTTGCATTACGTGTCGCATTATCGTCAGAGTAAAACGCATCGCTCCATGTAATTCCCTTTGAAATAAGTATGTCTTTGTAGTTAGCATTTCTGCCATCAACAAAAAGATCGGCAAATTGTGTTGCGTTCAACAATTTTACTTTGTTAGCTAATTGCTGATCGCTCAGTTGGTAATCGTATGCAAATTTTCCCTTACCCATTTTACCTCTTTTTGTAGTGATGATTACAACTCCTGCAGACGCCCGTGAACCATAAATAGCAGCAGAAGCCGCATCCTTTAAAATTTCTACTGATTCAATATCATCTGGATTAATAAAAATATCATTGCCCGATGTTGCAGGATTATAACCGTTGGTTGAGTTGCCTCCATTACCCTGGCCCTGGCTAACATTTCCACCAACTGGATAACCATCAATTACATATAGCGGCTCTGAGCTGGCGTTGATAGATCCAATACCTCGAACACGGATTTTAGTGCCTGAATAAGGCGCCCCGCTAACCTGTGCTACCTGTACGCCGGCAACTTTTCCTACCAATGCCTGGCTTAATGTTGGTGCTGAAAGATTTAACTCTTTTGCCTTAACACTTGATAAAGCACCGGTAACATCGCTTTTGCGTAACCGTTGGTATCCGATAGAAACCTCTTCCAACAGCTTAACATCTTCTTTTAGTTTGATGACAATATTTGACCCGTCAACTTTTATTTCCTGTTGCAAATACCCTGCGGTAGAAATAATTATTGTTGCGCCTTTATTTGCCTCTATAGTAAACTTGCCATCGGCATCGGTTATGACGCCGGCTTTACTGTTTTTTATAGTTACATTAACTCCTGCCAGTGGCTTATTATTTTCATCGGTAATAACACCGGTTATTGTATTTGCCCGTAAAGTAGTCTTATTGTAGTTACCCGCTATTACATGGCGTGGAACAATAGACAAGATACTTGTTGCAAATACAAGGCTTAGTATTTGCGCCGGTCTGCTTAAGTATTTTAAGAGCGGCAGTAATAGAATTTTTTGCTGCATAACAGTTTGTTTTTGGTGTTAAAAATTATTTATCAAATCATTTTCAATAGCAGCAATACAGGTATTTCATGTTGATGGCTTTATAACTGGTAACAACTCACCAGTTTATTTTTATCAAATTCACATTATTTTTTCTTGAAGAGGTTACAGCAATTCCCGAAGTGTAGGTATCATTTAAAAAAGTAAATCCTTCTAATTCATCGCCACGGTCAATATCAACCACTTTAATAACAGCCTGCTTACCTTCATCTATAGATTTTTCCAAATCGACATAAGTGAACCTCCACTTTCTGCCTTCTATTTGATTCTGGATTAATACAAGTATTCCCTTATCGGCCATCCAGTATAAGTTCTGCACCCAGGGAGTACAGGTAAATTTTTTATACAGCACTCCTTTTTCAGAAGTCTTTTTTGCTTTCTTCAAAATATCAGGATTGTACAGACGAACCTCGTTTGCCTTGCCTCCATAATCTGCAGTAGCCACATACCATTTCTTTTTGTATTGCACATATTCTGGCCTTGTGCCTTGTACACAAGTATCATCATCAATAGTATTGAACAGGTTGCCGTCCAGTTTTCCTGTATGTTGTAAACCTTTCCAGTCAATACAGTAAATAACTGCTCTCCATAATGTACCTTCTTTATTTAAACGGATGCTGTTGCCTATAAAAACAGGATAACTACCATGGTAAGCAAGACCGGTAGGGTGATTGATAACATCTGTATCGTTAAGGGTAAGTTTCATTTCTTTATGCTGGTATACCAGGCTATCGTTATCTAACTTGTATTCCCTTATCATACCCGCTTCCCTATCTCCATATAAAAAAATGCGGCCATTTTGATACGATGCTCCCTGACATGCCCCTAAAGAATCAATGCTGTAAGCATGTGCAATCGACATTGCTTCTTCATTTTTAAATGAAGGCAGCAAGATGGTTACCAATATGATGAATACGATTACGGACAGGCCAGATATCTTCTTCATAAAAAATTACAGCTTTATTATTTGTTATTGTTAAGAGATATAAAACATATGACTGGGTTTCAATAAAAGTATCAGGATCAAGGATCCATAGGTTCGTTAGGATTGATATGTAAAGCTTCGATCAGGGGAAAAAATTCAATTTCTGTTTCACTTAAGCGTATGCCGTTTTTATAAGGTGCTTCATTTAGTTCTTTAATGCAACGTGCAATCAGTGTATTGCCAATCATGTTGCTTTGGCCTTTAGTGGTGCAGGTAATGGCAGGTTTATCAAATGGCATTCCGGAACGAAACATTATTCTAACTGTATTGCGCATATTCGTAGTAGTATGCCTTGCATGTGGGTCGATAAGGATAGCACTTTCAGGAATACCCAGTTTCTCCATCAAATACTTTTTCATTTCTATGGCTTCGCAGAATTTGGTTTTGTATGGATGTACTTTGCCACCGGAGGTAACTATAAAAGGAGCCAATCCATTTTTATATTGAATAGCTGCCAGCCTGCAACGCAGCATACCTTCAGCACTTAATGCCACTTGCGGATCTTCTGGCCCCGCGCCTGGTATCATGATGAGTGAGTATTTATAATTCTTCCATTGCGTAGTTTTTATTTTTTCAACAGCAGCTTTATTTTCACCTTTATCCATTGGTTCAAAATCTTCTGCCTGGTTCCTTTCATTCATTTCTAAAAAATGTAACGTACAGGTCAGTGATGGATAAAAGAATAAATCATTCTCATTACTTTCCAGTGCAACCAATGATGAAGCGTTGTACAACAAGCTCACGTAGTTATACAGGTAAGTATTATTATTGCGTGGGTCTTTTGTATTAAAACTGATAGAATCTATTAAAGGGTAATTAGGTTTACTGCCTCCTGCGTAAACACTTATGCAAAAATTAATGCCCATAGCATCTTGTTGCCAGGCTTTTACAAGCATTTCTTTAGCAGATAAATTTTGAAAGAGTATATAGCAGCCAGAAGGAATGAGGTGATTTTTCACCAGCTTGTCCAATGCATTTTGTGGCTGGTATAAAATATCCAGTCTTTCGCTTACTGTTTTAATTTCCGCATCAGTAAACTTCATTCTGTCTAAATAACAAACACCATCTCGCCCGCAATTGATAAGGCCTGCAGACAAAGAGTCAAGTTTTGTTTTAGCCAATGCCTTTAATACCACATCGGTTTCCAACATTTTCTTTACTTCGGGTATTTCTTGAAAGAGCGTAAGTAAATAATAATTTTTAGCCTGTACAAAGCCATTGCTTTTAAACAAATGATAGTTTGGGTCAGGCGAAGTTTTTTGGGCTATTGAATTAAAAAAGAAAGTTAGGAAAAGTGCGGTAATAAGAAAATAAGCAGCTCTTATTGAAGTTGATTTTGATTTCATGGTGCAATAAATAATTAATTAAGAATGCAAATTTTGCAGTTTAATTATTTACTTATTATACTGTTACCATTAATTGATGATTTGATGTTTTTTGGATAACATTAAGATAATATTTTTTTAATGCAGGCCGGTGTATAAAAAAATCTTTGTTTCTTTCAGTAATGATTTTAAAGATATTCCAATACTGAAAATACATTTACTTGCATCGGTTTATTTTCTATTGCCCTATAAGAATCGGTGCAATAAATTTCATCCACATTTTCCAGCACAAACCCTTTGCTAAAAATACCATGGCTTACTATCAAAATAATTTTTTCAGCATGTAGTTTTTTTAGTGCTGCCGCCACGCCGATAAATGTGCCTCCGCCATCGCAGATATCATCTACTATAAAGCATATCTTATTGGTTAAATCTTCTGCAAAAACTTTAAAGCCCGATAACTTGCCCGTTTTTAAGTCTCTTTCCTTCATACATTCAACCACCTCAATATGATTTAATGCGGCAGCCACTTTGTGGATTTTTTTTAAAGCACCGGCATCGGGTGATACCAAGCAAAATTTACTGGTATCATCATCCGAATTATTTTTTTGATATTGTGCCAATACTTCTTTTACAAATTGATGGTTGTTGATACTGTATGATTTTTCAATAACCGCAGTTGAAACTTCGGAATGGGGATCAAAAATGCTGATCTTATTAAAACCTGCAGCGTTAAGAATATTGCTGACAACTTTTAAAGAAAAAGGTTCGCCATCAAGCATTACTCTATCCATCCTTGCGGCCATCAGGTAACTTATTTTTAATGATATGTTTTCAAAGCCTAAATAATTCAACGCATTTTTAGCAAAGAGAACCAACATCAGGTCATTGGCGTTTGCAATTCTTGTAATAATTAATACCGTTTCTTTTGTATCAATCGTTTCGCAACTTGTCGTATCTATTTTTATATGCGGTTGCCCATCAGGAAAGACCAATATTTTAAATTTAATATCAGAATTAGCAGGATTAATAAGGTTGACTATAGGCATGGTGTTTATTTTAATTTCTTCCTTTTTCATTGGGGTATAACCTTTGGCAGGTATCGCTTTGCCAAAGTTCTTTAGTATCGATATTCATTGCAGTAAGCTTACCTGTAAAAGCTGCTCCTGTATCCATATTCCATACATTACAGCCTTGCATAGGTATAGTTTCATCATAATATAATGTGGGTGTATGGCCAATGTAAATTTCTTTATACAACAATAATCTTTTAGGATAAAGTTTAGAGTCTTTTTTAATTCGTTTATCCATTGTTAAAGCCATTTCCCAAAGTGTTCTGTCCCAGGAATAATTGCTGGCGTAAGGTTCTTTTTCTGGCCCATGCATGGAGGCAAAGCCCGCATGAATGAACAACCTGTTTTTTTCATCTACATAATAATTTTTCATGTGGTTGAAAAACAACAAATGTTTCTTCTTTTCATCGTCGTTATATACAGCATAACTTTCCATGGTAGATTTGCCACCGTGAAATTCCCAGGTCTTATTGATGGTCCCATTGTTCAGCCAATCTTCGCACCAAATATCATGATTGCCTTTTATAAAAATGCAATTGTATTGTTCACTAAGTTCTATCAAATAATCAATTACCTGCGCAGATTGCGACCAGCCATCTACATAGTCTCCAAGAAAGATTAAAGTATCGTTTTCCTGCAAAGGCATTTTTTCAAGTACTTGTCTTACTGCAAGTGCAGCAGCATGTATATCTCCTATTACAAATGTTTGTGGCACTTTTCTCTTTTTTTAAAATTCAATAAAATTTGCCGGTACATTATCTGTAAGCCAAACACCATTTTCGGAAACAAAAAATTTGTATCCGTTCTGGTGCATTTTATTACTGTCAATAATAAGAATAATTGGTTTACCTCTTCTTGCGCCTACTTTTTTAGCGGTTTCAATATCCTTACACAAATGTACATACTGGCGATTCATTTTTTGCAAACCTGTTTGTTTAATGGCATCTATAAATTTTCCAACGGTGCCATGATATAAGTTTTCCGGCGGTATGCATGACGTTAAAGCCAAATCAATCTCTACCGAATGGCCCTGGTTGGCTCTTATCATAGTCCCATCCTCATTAAAAGAAAATCTTTTTTTATCATTGGTGAAAACTATTTCTTCTAATAATTCTATATCCAAAACAATGCCATGCGCATTTGATTTTTCAATCAATTCATCTACATTGGCCCAACCATTTTCATTCAGTTGTATATTTATTTCTTCGGGCTTATGACGTAATACCAGGCTGAGGAATTTACTTGTATGGTTGTTGTTCATTTTATTTTGCTTCATTTAATTTTTCAAAAAAACTTTCGCAAAGATTCTCTATGTCATATATTCTTGCAGTATTTCTATACCAATTTTCAGGTATATCATCTTTACCATAATACAAACCTGCAATGCCGCCAACAACTGCTGCTGTAGTATCAGTGTCGCTACCAAGGTTTACAGCTTTTAATACTGCACCTTTATAAGACCCTGTGTGTAATAAAACCCAAAGCGAAGATTCTAAAGTATGCATAACATATCCGCCTGAATGAATGGCTTCTTCATTTAGTGAACCTATATTACCAGATAGTATCTTTTCAAATATTTTAAATTCCTTTTCATCAAAATTTTCCTTTTGCCAAAAAGAAGTTATGTCTTCGCACATTACTTTGTAAGACTTTTGCAACGATTTCCCATCGATGATTTTTTCAAGCATCTTATTATATATCAAGCAAGCCATTGCAGCACGAAAGGGTGGATGGGTTAAAGCAGATACCTTCCATGTTTGCTCCCACTGTTCTTCAATTGGTTTTTTATAAATATGAAATGCCAAAGGCAAAATGCGCATTAAAGATCCATTGCCATTATCATGTTCATTCCCACTGTATTTAAGATTTTCCAACTCTCCTACAATCCCGTTATGTAATATTTTTTTTAATCTTACTATAGAATATTCAGTTGTCATTCCTATATCAAATACCCTTCCTCTTGCCGTCCATTTGTTATTGTATTTCCAGCTTATAAATTTTTCTGCTATTGTTTGTAAAGAATAGCCTTCGCACAATGCATCTAACAGACATAAGGTTAATGATGAATCATCTGACCACGTACCCATCAACTGGTTATGGCTACCATTACCAACCATATCTTTTGCAGGCCTTGTTTTTAAAGTTTCTCTTGAAAGAAATTCATAAGGTACACCTACTGCATCGCCAATTACCAATCCGGTTATAGCATCCTTTATTTTATGCGATGTAATCATTTTATTTAAACGTTTTTATTAACCTTATCCTTCCTAAAATATTTTCATTCATATCATTCAACTCTTCTGCCGGTATCCAATATTCGTTATGCATTTCGCCACCAACATTTTCTATATTGTATTTGGTAAGATATTCTGATGGCAAATCAAACTCCACTACATGCCCCACTCCATAAGCTGGCATGTTCCATTCTTTTGCTATTTGATTAGCATAAGCTTCGTTAGTAACTGGATAAAAAATAGGTTGCTCTGGCAAACGTGGTGGGAAACTTTTCCATTCGCTTTGCAGTATTAAATCCAGTTCTGCCTGGTTAAGTGGCCGGTATAATGTTGTTACTAATGGCATTTTTTCTTTGTAAAAATTATAATTCTCTTCGTCAAAACAAACAAATACAACTTCTTTAATTGAAGTGTTGCCGTATTCTTTTATAAATGCTATCATTGCATCGGTTGCAATAGCAGCAGCTTTATCTTTTGGAAAATGATAAATGCCCGTGCTGATATTTGGAAAAGCAATTGATTCCAGTTTGTACTCATCGGCTAGCTTTAAACTATTTTTATAGCAATTAGCCAATAGTTGATGCTTCTCGTTTTTATTACCGTTCCAAACAGGGCCAACGGTATGTATCACAAATTTTGCAGGCAAATTACCGGCGGTAGTAATTACCGATTCACCTGTATCACAACCGCCTAGTTTATTTCGTATAGTAATACATTCCTCTAAAATAACTTTACCGCCAGCCCTGTGAATAGCACCATCAACGCCACCTCCACCCAATAAAGAACCGTTGGCTGCATTTACTATGGCATCCACATTTATTTTGGTAATATCGCCTTGTGTTAAATTAATTTTCATTTTATAAATTCATTTTCAGCCTGTCTCGTATTTCCTGCAGCCTAACATCAATTAATAATTTACCGTCTTTAAAAACAGTTTTTAATTCGCCCTGTTTTTCTTTTTCCCACGTACATTCATCTTTAAATTCCAGCTTTCCGGTTACTGCATTTTTATGCACAGCTATCAAACCCTTGGCAGATTTTTTTGTGCCATCATCTGTTTTAGGGTCTTTAAAAATAGCACGTCCTTCGCCGTTCACTTCGCCATAAGTGGCTTTCATTGCAAAACCAAAAGTATCCCTGGTTACATATTCATAAGTAAAAGAACCAAGGCCAAGCACTACATTGTAACTGCAAAAGCCTTTTTGTTTCAGACCTTCTAAAATGTTATGTTGCCTTTCTAAAGTGATACCATCACCATAAATCAATCCTATATGTGCATCCAGTAATTTAAACCCCTGCGCCGTAATTGTTCCTCCAAATTCTTCCCACATACATTCAATAGCACCTTTAAATGCTGAGCTCCCTGGTGCAGCATCCTTATCGCCAATAATAATTTTTACAGGGTCGCCGCTATCGGGCCTTATTACTACTTTACCATCTCTTGCAATAATCTGTTGTTTTAATTGTGGTAAATATTCCGTTATCACTTTCCAAAAATCCCAGGTATCAGATACAATAGAAACAATCCCTTTTGGATAAATTTCATTAATCAATCTTTCAAAAGTAGCAATCTCATTATCTTGCGTACCCATACACATTACGCTATGTTCGGTTGCTGGTACAGAGCCGCCAATCAATTCCTTTTCACAATCGGCATTGTAATAGTTTTCTAAAAAATCTATCGCAGGTATTGTGTCTGTTCCTGCAAAACTTAATAGATGCCCTGCGCCGCTCATCAATGCATCTTCAATTCCACTCATGCCTCTAAAAGAAAAATCGTGCCCTTGCCAGGGAATAAAACTATGATCGGTACCAACAGTTTCATTGGCATATTTTGTAAATGCTTTTACATATTGAAAAGCTGTAGTAGCTGATGTTACAGGTTTCCAAAGTATGGCACTCATCAATGTTTCCAGCATATTAGTCAACCAAAAAAATTCAGGCTTTGTATTTTTTATAGTTAATACAGGCACTCTCATTGGTACCAAACTTCCTTCAGCAACAGCTTTTACTTCCAATGGCAAATAGCCTAAATCATGCAATGCTTCAATATGACTATAGTTGATGGCATCTTTGCCCAAATAATTTTCTATTCTCCTTTTATATTGCTGTATTACAGTTGCTTTATCAGCTTTAAAAAAATTATCATTGAATTGTGCTATTAAATATTCTTTAATAAAATATTGCAAACCGAAAAATACAATTTCATTTACTTCGGCGTTTCTTGCTTTACGTGGTGTAAGATTGCTATATACCAATGTGGTGCCTTGTGGGTATTGAAATTTATGCCCTACTTTATAACCATCTTTTAATAATAAGGGTAATGTTTTCATATTGTTTCTTTTAAATTTTAAATTGATATCCTTCCTTTAATAATTTTTTATACTGTTGTTCATCAAATTCAAATAATTCTGGCGCCCTATTTTTTAAGCCGGTTCGTTTTTCACCGGTGGCTTTTATTACTTTGCTTTCCAGCATCCGTTTTCTAAAATTCCTTTTATCTATGGGGCCTTGCAAAATGGCTTCGTACAAAAATTGTATTTCAGTGAGTGTAAATTTTTGCTCAAGCAATTCAAACCCTATTGGTTGATAAGTAATTTTTGCTTTCAACCTATTTAAGGCCACTTTAAAAATCTCCTTATGGTCAAAACCCATTTTAGGTATTTTATTTACAGCAAACCATTGAATATCCGTTGCTGCATCGCCCAATACCAAATTGAATAATTTAGGATTCACCAATGTATAGTACACTATTGAAATTACCCTTCCTCTTGGGTCACGTTCTACTTCAGCAAATGTGTATAGTTGTTCTAAAAAAATATTGGCCAATCCTGTTTTATTTTTTAAAATTCTTTTGGCACATTCTTCCGGTGTTTCTTCTAAAAATAAAAAGCCGCCTGGCAAAGTCCACATATTTTTAAATGGCTCTTCTTTTCTGTTGATCAATAAAAGAGAAATATCCTGTCCATCGTAACCAAACACTACGCAATCTATAGTTACCGATGGCCGTGGATATTTTTGCAATTCGTTCATTTTACTTAGTGTTATTTAAACACGAAGTAACGAAGGTTTTAAATTTCCCCCAAATCTTTTTTAAAAAACAGAGAAATTAATAACAAATAAGAGAAGGAAATTATGCTAACTGGATGCCTGTACCGGCCACCAATCATTTCCAAAAGGGTCTTTAAACCCACAGGTATAACCATAGTTTTGCTGCTGTGGTTCCATTGTAGGTTTGGAGCCTATGGCAAGCGCTTTTTTATAAGTATCATCAACACTCTCTACATAAATAAAAATACCAGCCGGCCTTGCAACAAATTCTTCCGTTGCGTCGGCAAACATGATAACACCATCGCCAATACGTAGTTCGCCATGCATGATTACGCCCTCGCTACGGGGCACAATAATCTGTTGCTCGGCGCCAAAAACTTCTTTCATAAATACAATAAACTCGTAGGCATTTGGCACAATCATATAAGGCATCAGGCGGTTATATTGCTGCGGAATTTGCATAATGGTAATTTTAAAAAAATGGAATTAACTGATACATTCTTAAACTGATAGGGCAGGCTCCCCTTTTAGGAGTTAGGAGTAAAAGGTACGCATTTTCTCAAAAAAAATACTATCTTACTACTCCGTTAGTTCATAAAAATATACATCATGACAACAATTGCACTTTACAATCTTAAGGGTGGTGTTGGAAAAACCGCCAGTTGCGTAAACTTTGCTTATCTGGCTGCTGCTGATGGTTTTAAAACACTTTTGTGGGATATTGACCCTCAAGGTTCCTCTTCTTTTTATTACAAAGCCAAGCCTAAAACCCACCCCGGCATTAAAAAATTAATTACCAAGGATGCTGATCTGGAAAATGGTATTATGAGCACCGATTTTGAATTGCTGGATGTGATACCTGCCGACAGCAGCTCTAAAACATTCGACATTATGCTGGAAGAAATGAAGGGCAATAAGAACCGTTTAAAAAGTGTATTGAAACAATTGGATAAGGAATATGATTTTGTTTTTATCGATTGCCCTCCGGGCTTTAGCGCCCTGAGCGAAAATATTTTTAATGCTGCCGATATTGTGTTGATGCCTGTTATTCCTACTACATTATCCATTCGCACTTACCACATGGTAAAAGATTATTTTAAAGAAAAGGATTTGGATATTACCAAGATGATGTGTTTTTTTACAATGGCCGACCTGCGTAAGAACATGCACAACGAAATAATGCAGGAGCTATACAAAGACAAACGCTTCTTCCAAAATTATATCCCTTATTTATCTGATGTAGAAAAAATGGGCGTACACAAAGCACCTATTATGGAATTTGCCAACAGCAGTTATGCCGCCAAATGCTATCGTGAACTTTGGACAGAAATTAAAGAAGGTGTTTTATAGCAATCATTGTAGTCTTAATAACCTACACTAAAAGAACCCGAATCAATCACCTTCTTAACAGTAGTAACCGTTCCGTTCTGATCATATAATGTACCTGAAAAATTACCTTCAATCCGGGTGGCAGTAAGCAGGGTAACATTTACAGTGAATGAATTGGCAGTAAATGGAGAAACGCCAAAATATATATTAGGAAATCCGGTTGGGTAATAACTTACAATACATCCTCTGTCTAAAATTGTACTGAATGTTACATTACCGTAAGCTCCTGTATTAACACCACCAGGGTTTTGCATAGCTATCCATAATTCCGGAAGGCCACCAGCAATATCTGAAATTTTACCCTGTACAGTAATATTGGCGGGACCAACAGGGGGAATAGGAACAGCAATTGCCTGTAGTCCTGTATTAAAATTCGTAAGGACGCCATCAATCTTACACTTTAAAAAATTAGTAGTTCCGCCACCACCACCTGAAGCTGCGTTGTAGACAAGAGGAAAACTGCATCCGCCTGTAGGAGTGTAATTAAATGTGCCGGCCGCAGTTGGCGTATTGTTGCTTGTAAGCGTAATGGTTTGAGTACCTGTAACCAATAAACCCGATCCGGAAAATGTAACGCCGTTGGCTGTATTGGTGCTAACAGAATAGCTGCCACCAACTATAACATTTACACCCAATGTAATAGTATTGGTTGAATTTAATGCAGTGCCTGCTGTGTAAATACCACTTATTGTTTGCGTAGTACAAGATCCCGAAACACTGGTGTAGGTAAAGCTTGCAGGTGGTGCAGCTGCAGCAACCGCAATGGTAAAACTACAACCTGTAGTACCTGGCGTAAAAATATATGATCCGCTTGCACCTGGTGTACCTGAACCTGTTAAGATAATATTTTGGCTGCCCAAGGTTGTAAAAGTACCGGTACTATTAAATTGAATTCCATTAGTAGTATTGGTTGCTATATTGTAAGAACCTGTTTTAGTTACAGTGACAGCTATAGTTACAGTATTTGCAGCACTTAAAGCGATTGTTTCCATATATGTGCCGCTTATCGTTGGTGCAGCACAAGCCGAAGGTGCTCCATCATAAGTAAATTCCGCAGTATTGGTACCAGCGCCGCTTTCATGGCTTAATTCTTTTTGGCAAGAAAAAAATATTACAGATAAAATGAAGATAGGATAAAATTTAATTTTCATACAAGAATTTAAATTATTAAAGTACGATACGAGAATTATTACACTAAAAAAGTAGAAAGTTGAGCCTTTGGTTTTATTTACTTAATTTCAAACTCCAATAACTTATTTTTACACCACTGCACAAATATAATATTTTATTATGAAAAAAGAGATCACCAGCTGGTTCAGCCCTTCATTACAAAAAGATATGCCGATTGTTACTTATGGCGATTACGGTTTTGCGTTACTGTTAGTGCCAACAGCTGCCGCAGATTATTTGGAATACGAACGTTTTCAACTAATAGATACTTTAGCTCCTTATATCAATAGTGGTAAAGTAAAAGTATATTCTATCAACAGTATTAATAACGAAAGCTGGTTAAACAATAATATGCAGGGTGAGCACAAAGCCATCCGCCACAATCAATTTAATAATTATGTTTTTGATGAAGTGGTTCCTTTTATAAGAAATAATACTTCCTGGGATACACCCATCATTACTTGTGGTGCATCTTTTGGCGCATTGCACAGCATGAATCTTTTTTTAAAACGCCCCGACCTTATCAATGGCGTAATTGCCATGAGCGGTGTATATAACCTGATGGAATATACAAAGGGTTTTTACGATGACCAGGTATATTTTAATTCGCCTATGCATTATATTCCAAAGCTTACCGATCATGCTGTTTTGGAACAGATACGCCGCAGCCATCATATTCATATCTTAAGCGGCAGCGGCGATCATGAAGCACCTGATGCTGCAAGAGAATTTGCAGGTGTGTTATACGGTAAAGGCATTAATTATGAACTGGATGTTTGGGGCTACGACTGGAAGCATGACTGGCCTACCTGGAGGGCAATGTTGCCGGAATATTTACGCAGCCGGTTCTAAATTTTTTGCCTTTTGCGCAATAAAGTCCTGGTTTTGATGTTATAAACAAGACAAAACCAGGAAATCCTAACAAATCCTGTAATATGAAAATACCAAAATTGATTTTTGCACTTAAGTGCTCCGTAATCGTTTATATTGCCGCTTGTACAAGTATAGACAAATTAACTGTTTCAGACTCAGTATCGCAGTTGGTCACTAAAGGCAAATGGAAAGTAAATTGTTATACCGGTACCAACAATGTTGATAATACCTGTAACTTTCAAGATTATACTTTTGCATTTGACAAAAACGGCAATGTTACTGCTACTAAAAAAGGCGTGAGTTTTAAGGGTCATTGGTTAGAAGATAATATCTCTAAAAAAATCACAATAAACTTTGACAACTCTAATTTAGTGCTGAACGAACTCAATGATTACTGGGATATCACTTCTATAGCCGATGGTGGTATTACCTTTGCAAAAAACAGTGAAAAATTTTACATTACTTCTTTATAAATCGTTTACTAACCCTTTAAGAAAAAAAGCCCCCGAGAAATTGGGGGCTTTTGTTTTTCCGCAACCATTCTCACCGCTATTCCATCTCTTTGTTTGATTAGCAAGAGCAATTGTTTTACTTTTACGCCATGCAAAAAAAGTTATTCCTGTTAGATGCTTATGCCCTTGTGTTCAGGGCTTATTATGCTTTGATACGCAACCCACGTATTACCAGCAAGGGCCGCAATACCAATGCACAATTTGGTTTTACCAATACATTGATTGATTTAATAAAAAATCAAAACCCTACACACATGGCTGTATGTTTTGATACGCATGCGCCAACTGAACGCCATACCGATTTTGCAGATTACAAAGCCAACCGGCAAGAAACACCTGAAGATATTTCTGCGGCAGTGCCGGATATAAAAAGAATTATTGAAGCTTTAAATATTCCTGTTATCGCTATTGATGGCTACGAAGCAGATGATGTAATTGGTGCATTGGCAAAAAAAGCAGAGCTGGAAGGATATGAAGTTTTTATGGTTACACCCGATAAAGATTATGGCCAACTGGTGAGCGAGAATATTAAAATTTACAAACCGCCATATCAGGGTGGCACAATCGAAATAATGGGTCCAAAAGAAGTTTGTGCTAAATGGGATATTGAAAAAGTAGAACAGGTAATTGATATTTTAGGAATGATGGGAGATGCAGTGGATAATATTCCGGGCATTGCGGGTGTGGGAGAAAAAACTGCTGCCAAACTATTAAAAGAATATGGCACGCTAGAAAATGTATTGGAAAATGCTGCGAACATAAAAGGCAAACTCGGAGAAAAAATTGTTGCCGGAAAAGATTTGGCGATAATGAGCAAAAAATTAGCAACCATCATCACTGATATTCCCGCAGCAGAATTTCATGAAGAAAATTTCAGGATAAAGGAAATGAATAGAGAAGCGTTGACAGAAATTTTTGCAGAGCTGGAATTTAAAACTTTGGGTAAAAGAATTTTGGGGGAAGAAATTGTAACGACGACCGACGATGGACAACAGTCGACAGGAAAATCAGCGAAGGAAAATGTGCAGATGGATTTGTTTGGAAATATTATTGAACCAGAAGTAAAAACCCCTACGCCTGTTGCAAACCCTGGTGGTGGATCGGAAGGTAGTGGAATGACGGTTGATAAAAACATCAACAACGTACCGCACGTTTATATTCTTGCTAATACTGATGAATTAATTAACCAATTAACCAGCAAACTAATTAAGGAACAACAAATTTGTTTTGATACAGAAACAACGGGCATTGATGCCAATGATGCAGAGCTGGTAGGACTCAGTTTTGCTATCACGCCTGGAGAAGCGTATTATATTCCTTGTCCGGCAGATAAAGGTGGATGCGTGACTATCTTAAATAAATTCAAATCCATTTTTGAGGATGTTACAAAAACATGGGTGGGGCAGAATTTAAAGTATGATATGCTGATGTTGAAATGGTATGGCTTTGAATTGTTAGGCAATACTTTTGATACCATGCTGGCACATTATGTAATTGAGCCCGATGGCAAAAGAAGCATGGATGCATTGAGCGAAAAATATTTAGGGTATGAACCTGTACATATAGAGGAGTTGATTGGTAAAAAAGGCAAAGGGCAGGGAACAATGAGAGATGTGGAATTTGAAAAGATAAAAGATTATGCTGCCGAAGATGCTGATATTACTTTGCAATTAAAAAATATTTTTCTGCCCCAATTAAAAGAAAAAGAAGTAGAGAAAGTTTTTTACGAAGTAGAAAATCCATTGGTAAAAGTATTAACGGCAATGGAATTTGAAGGTATAAGAATTGATGAAGGTTTTTTAAATGATTACAGCAAAGAATTAGAGCGTGAAGCAAAGATTGCAGAAGAAAGTGTGTACAAGCAAGCTGGTGTTCGTTTTAATTTAGCCAGCCCCAAACAATTGGGCGAAGTACTCTTCGAAAAACTACAACTTGACCCTAAAGCTAAAAAAACAAAAACAGGCCAATACGCAACCGGTGAAGATGTGTTATTAAAATTAGCAGCGCAAAATAAAATTGTAGATGATATTTTAATTTTTAGGGAATACACCAAATTAAAATCTACCTATGTTGATGCATTGCCGCTGATGATAAATAAAAAAACCGGCAGGGTGCATACTTCTTATGCGCAGGCTGTTGCAGTTACGGGAAGATTGAGCAGCAATAATCCCAACCTGCAAAATATTCCTGTACGTACCGATAGAGGAAGAGAAATAAGAAAAGCATTTATACCAAGAGATAAAGACCATGTGCTAATGTCTGCCGATTATTCGCAAATTGAATTGCGTATTGTGGCAGCCATCAGCGGTGATGTAAATATGTGCGAAGCATTTACAACAGGAAAAGATATTCATACCGCAACTGCCGCAAAAGTTTTTAATGTAGAAGAATCAGCTGTAACAAAAGAAATGCGTTACAAAGCCAAGAGTGTAAACTTTGGTATCATTTACGGACAAGGCGCATTTGGCCTTGCTGAAAATTTAGGCATACCAAGAGCAGAAGCAAAAGAAATTATTGACAATTACAAAAAGCAATTTCCCAACATTCAAAAGTACATGGATGATACCATCAACTTTGCAAAAGAAAATGGTTATGTAGAAACATTGATGGGCCGTAAGCGCTGGTTAAAAGATATAAACTCTGCGAACTTTACTGTTCGTGGTTTTGCAGAACGCAATGCTATCAACTCTCCTATACAAGGCAGCGCTGCCGATATGATTAAGATGGCGATGATAAAAATTCATGAAGAATTTAAGGCCAAAAAATTCAAAAGCAAAATGTTATTGCAGGTGCATGATGAATTGGTATTTGATGCACACCGAAGTGAAATTGAAATAATCAAACCAGTGATATTACATTGTATGCAAACTGCATTGGCATTGCCCAATGACGTGCCAACTGATGCGGAATTGGGTATGGGTGAGAATTGGTTGGAGGCGCATTAAAATATTTATACTGAATTCAATAAAAAAGTTCAAGCATATTATCCTTGAACTTTTTTTATTGCAATTTCGCGACACAAATAATTTATTTCTTAAACAACCTTGCTGCCATTTTTTTATCATGGCCATAAACGTCATTTCTAAAATTTAATTTACCATCGTTATCTACCCAGCTGGTAAAGTAACCGATAAAAACAGGAACAGTTTGTTTTAGTGTTACGTATTGTTCTTTGCCGGCATTCATAGCTTTTGTAATTTTTAAAGAATCCCATGCTGCATCGTTGCGCAAAAGATATTGCGCCATTCTTTTAGGTTCTGCAAGGCGTATACAACCATGGCTGAATGCTCTTGTGCTTTCTCCAAATAAACTTTTAGCGGGTGTATCGTGCAAATAAATATTGTAGCTGTTAGGGAATAAAAACTTTACCAATCCCAATGAATTTTTTATGCCGGGTAATTGTCTTACTGCACCGTTATTCCATTCCATGTTATGCGATGCCAGGTAATTTTTATTTCTTGCCATACCTGGTATTACTTCAGCTTTTATAATATCAGGCGTAATATTCCAATAAGGGCTGAACACCACAAATTTTAAAGCGCCACTAAATATTACAGTGTTGTGTACAACAGAACCAGTAACCACATTCATGCTCCAATCGTATTTTCCATTGGTATAAACATGTAACCTATATTCGGGAATGTTTACCAAAATATAACCTGTAGTTGGTGCAACAGGCATCCACCTTATACGTTCCATGTTGATTAATATTTGTTGCAGCCTGTCTTTAATTGGTTTATTCATTTCATTTATTACAGCAGTAGTAATAACGCCATCCTCTTTTAAGCCAAATCTATTTTCAAATTTTTTTACTGCGGTTTCGGTTTCTTTTGTAAATAATGTGCTCGTATCTCCTGTTGTTAAATCACCAGTGATTAGCAGCCTTCTTTTAATAACAGTTAATACGGCATCATTATCATTCAATCGATACGATTTTTTATCTGCTGCAATTGTTGGCCATCCGCCTTTCTTTTCAATAGCATAATATTTAAGCAACTGTTCTTTTAATAAATTGTATTGCTGGTTTACCGGTTCATAAGCTGCTACGTTTTTACCCTTATTTATCAAGAGAGAATCTAACAAACCCGAAGGGTCAATTTTTTTACGCGGAATAAACCAATCCAGTTCTTTTGCATCGACTTGGTTATTGCCCTGGTACGCTCTTCTTGCATAACGAAAAAATTGTGCAGTAAATAACAATTCTGTTTTTGCAGTGAGGCTGTCTGTTATTTTAAGATTACCCGAATTAACTGAATCATACAGTTTTTGCAATTCCGGATTTTTTAAAGCACTATCATCAGAGTAATTAATATAATCATTATACATTTCGTAAAATGTATTCATACATTCTGCAGCGCCATCATTAGAAAACCAGGCATATTGATAGTTGCGGCTGTTGTAAAAATTACGCAGCCTGTTGGCAAGAGAATCTTTGTACCCTTGTGCAACAATAAATTTTTCCATTGTGGCGCTATCCAAAAAAAGGTCGCTGTAAGATACTGCTGCTGTTACGCTGGTATCTCTTGGTGCAACTGGCGGCAGTTCGCTTTTTTTATTTGATGACGTACAGGCTGCAAAAAATAAGGTTATAATTATAGCTGGAATAAAAATTTGTTTCATAGAAAGTTTTATAAGTTTCAAATCTACCATAAGTTTTTTGATTAGAGTTGCCAAGCTTTTAAAGGTTGGCAACTCTTTAATAACTGCCATAGTTAATCAGTACTTTTGCATTTTAAAAATCAATTTAATGAAACCTATTTTAATTTATTGTTACGATTCTTACTGCGGCTGGTGTTATGGATTTAGTCCCGTAATGAAAAAAATTGCAGTGGAATTTGCCGATAAAATCGATATCGAAGTATTGAGCGGCGGCATGATGATTGGCGAAGGCAAAATGCCAATAGAAAAAATTGGGCCTTTTATTCAGAATGCATACAAAAGAGTGGAAGAATTAACCGGAATTAAATTTGGTGAAGATTTTTTATGGCACACACTTAATCCTGATAAAAGCGACTGGGTAATGAACAGCGAAAAACCCGCCATTGCATTATGCATTTTTAAAGAATATTATCCCGAGCAGCAATTGGATTTTACAAGCGACTTGCAATACGCTTTAAATTATGAAGGCAGGGATTTAGATGATGATGAAGCTTATCGTCATTTATTAGAAAAATACAATTTACCTGCTGAAGAATTTTATACCAAACTTAAAAGTGCCGATTATAAAGAAAAGGCTTATTATGAATTTGCATTGTGCAAACAATTAAGTGTTGATAGTTTTCCGCAAGTACTGATACAATTAAGTGAGACTAAATTTTATTTGTTGGCAAAGGGATTTACAGATTATGAAGATGTGAAGGCGAGAATTAAAAAAGTATTGGAAGAAAATGCATAACCTCGTCCTGGTCTCCGACGAGGACGTTTTGGTTTTGAGACTTTATCTCAAAATTGTAAGTCACAGGCTTACAACCAGTGCATCCTCGTCGGAGACCAGGTCGAGAAAACGTTTGCAAAAGCAAAAACTAATTTGTATTTTGTTACACTAAAAACTAAACAAAAGAAACGAATTGCTTTTATGATTTGCACAGCAACCATGTTGCTTGTAAGCTGCAACAACAGCAGCGATGATAAAAAAACTGATGGCACTACGCCTGTCGATACTTCAAAAAAAATGGCAGATGTAAAAATGGAAACTCCTCCTCCGGCAGCAGCATTAGACAGTGCTACAAAAATGAAAAACTGGATGATGTGCATGACTCCCGGCGATATGCATAAAATGATAGCCAGTTGGAATGGCACCTGGAGCACAGAAATTACTGCTTACGAACCAGGTAAACCGCCAACAAAAAGCACAGGCACCACTGTAAATAAAATGATATTGGGTGGCCGTTACCAGGAAAGTTTAAATACTGGCAACATGATGGGCATGCCATTTGAAGGCCATGGTATGTTAGGTTACAACAATGCTACTAAGCTTCTTGAAAACACATGGGTAGATAATATGGGAACATCAATTTCAATGTTGAAAGGAGCATGGGATTCTGCAACAAAATCTGTTACTCTTACTGGTAAAATGACCAATCCTGAAACTTTAGCCGAAATGGATTATAAAGAAATTTTTAAAGTGGTGGATGAAAAAACACAAACAATGGAAATGTATGGGCCGGGCCCGGATGGCAAAGAAACAAAAATGATGGAACTAAAATTCACCAGAAAATAATTAAACCATTATTCCTTTCCTAAAAAAGCCCCGGACTAATCTGGGGCTTTTAGTTTTTATCTTTTAATAGCTTTTTCATATCGTTCTATCCATTGACTCACCGTTACTTTGGTACACAATTCACCAATTAATTTATACGGTATCTTTTCAATATTCTTAAAGCGGATACAACTTTTACCCATATCCAATTTCCCAATATTTAATTTGGCATATTCCTCTGCAAACCAGTTTGATAATTTAGCATCACCATATACACACATGTGGTATAATGCAATAAAGTTTTTTTGCGATGCCAAATTCATAAACCCTAATGGAAATTTTGGGTTAACATGATAGCCTGCAGGATAAGTACTTAACGGTACCACATACCCTATCATACCATAAGCCATACATTCTTTAAAACCTTTGGGTAAATTCTTCTTTATTATTTTTCTTAATTCCGCAATAGGTTTTTGCCTGTCGGCAGGCAGTTCGGCAATATATTCATCTACGGTTGTGGCTCTTGATTGCATAAAAAAATCAGAAATTTAAAATTCTAAAAAATTGTGGCCAAGGCCCCATGTCTTCTACATATTGTTTTGCCAGTAAGTAAACCCAGGTATCACAACCTGAGATTCTGTTAGAACGGCACGTAAGTCTCTCGACTTATGCCGCTCCGATTTTCCTACCGTTGGTTTCGAGTTAAGGAGTGTCCAATGTGCGAACATATT
>Ga0265327_10000211_pt1 | contig 121722 bp, 109 predicted proteins | sample 41621metaG_FD_202089 | JGI IMG/M metagenome (GOLD analysis project Ga0265327, IMG submission 202089) | Rhizosphere microbial communities from Carex aquatilis grown in University of Washington, Seatle, WA, United States - 4-16-21 metaG | ecosystem: Host-associated > Plants > Roots >... | reverse complement strand
AGAAATTAAAACACCACACTCAAATGAGATTATAAAAAAAACACTTCTACTTAATGAAGAACAAAAAATATTAGCCAAAATCTTTAAGTTCGAAAATTAGGGTGCCGATTTGAGGAAAACAGGAAATGGTTCGAAATCTTACCGCAATAATTAACTAATAATAAAGGAAAGTTGTTTAAACTTTCCTTTATTATTAAAGCCCTTTGTGCACGAACACAAACCTTCTAAAGCACAGTCAACCGTTTCTATATATAGATAGATGGCCTGCTGCAATAATTTATTTAAAGATTATCTTTTGCTATTACGCTCCAGTCATCGGTACCATGTCCTTTTGCTATCCAGCTATCCATTTCAGCAGCTATAGATGGTAATAAGGTTAACTTCACAGCTCCTTCTTTTGCAGCGTTCATCATTAAACCTGCATCTTTACGGGCCATGTTCAATTCCCACGAAGGTTTGCTGAAATCGCCAGCAGCTATCTTGGCAAACCTTGCAGGCATACCTGCTCCGGGGTTCCATGATTCAAACAAAGCAGATATATCCTTAGGTGAGATATCCAGCGCTTTAGCTAATGCAAGTGTATCTGATAAACCAGCGGTAAGCGATAAAAGAAAAAGATTGCCGATCAGTTTAATGCTCGATGCTTTGCCTTCTTCAGGGCCCAAATTTATTAACTTACCGGTCATTTTTGATAATTGAGGTGCTACACTGCTGATGACATCCTGATTGCCTGATACCAGCATATTTCCGCTACTTTCCAATGCATTGGCCGGCCCCATAAATACCGGCGCATGCAGGTAGGTAAATCCTTTGGCTTTCCAGGCTGCGGTTCTCTCAACAGCACCTTTTGATGAGGTGGTGGTGTGATCAATGATTATTACTCCGGGTTTAAAGCCGGCACTGGCTGCTACTAATATTTCATTTACAGTATCATCATCTTTAAGGGTGAGGTGAATAACATCAACTCCTTTTACAGCATCAATAATATTATCGAATGCTTTTGCACCATTTATTTCAAGAGCTTTTGCCTTTGATGCTGTTCTGTTCCAAACTTGTACTTCATCTCCTTTACGGAGCATCGCTTTGACGAAATTGGAGCCCAAAAGGCCCATTCCCAAAAATGCTTTCATAAATTGTTTTTTGTTTGGCAAAGGTAGCGACTAGACAAATTGTTTTATTTAAACCAATAGATTTTAAAAGGAGGTGCAAATTGTACGCTTAGTCTGTTGAAAGGTTCGCCAGTCTCGTCAAATCAGCTATAATATGGATCGAGAATTGTCCAATTTGGCAAACTCTAAAAAAGGAAAGTTAAAACAACTGCTTTGGTACAAAATGAAAAAAGAAATATAGTAAGAAAATAAAAAATATTTTCAGGGAATTCTGTGAGGTTGACTTAAAATATTTCCTGATGGCTTTCTCCAAAGGAACTGATATTTTTTTCATAAGTCAAAGGACTCACTTTATTCTTGTATTGCAGAAACTAATATGCAAACAGGCTGAATTTATCTTCCAAATGAAAACTGGAAAGTTGAAATAACTTTTCTTACGCAGCCGCACGCTGATTTTTTAAAATTACTCTTCACCTTTTTTCAGTGTACTAATTATTTCTTTTCCTAACCTGGATAAGTCATCACCACCGTTTTGCTGGTAATCAAATTTTAAGCGTACAATAAAAGAATGTGCATCCGTATTGGTCATGCTGGTGCCGGTAACTTTTATCATATACATAACCACTTTACCTGTTTCAGTAATATTTTGACCACTGATTACTCTTTTATAATCGTAGGTTACCATCAATGTTTGTAAGCCATTAATGGTTTGCACCTTGCCGGCAACAGTTCGTCCGGTAATAGTTACATCCAATGTGCCTGCCAGTATTTTATCAGCTATTTCATTTCCGTATTTAAGTAAATCTATATTAGGGTCCAGGGATGCTTTCTTCAAATGAAGGTTAGGGGCATCGTCCAGTTCATAATTTATGGTAAGTTGGCTTTTCCCTTTTTCATATAAGGCGTAATTATTAGCAGCATCCAATGTGGCGTCTTTGGGAACGCTGATATCCAATATTGGCGTATTATCATCATCCTGGTTAATAATAAAATGCTGCGCATTCTTTTTCCAATCTTGCGCAAATGAAGATTGGATGCTACAGCAGCAGAGCAATAAAAAAATCACCCGTTTCATAAATTAAGTTTAGAAACTAAAGATAGTTACGGAGTAAGGAGTAGTTATACGTACTGAAGGGTATTTTTATTTACAGCAGCACTTGGCTCCAGTGTTATTGTGTTAACATTTTTTCCGTAACTAAAACACGTCTTCCTATATTTGCGGCAGATTTGGTTTCCGGTGTCATAATCGGGATTAAAAGGGAATCCTGTTAAATGCAGGAGCTATCCCCGTAGCTGTAATGCTCGTGAATGGTGAATGGTGAATTGTCAATAGTGATTTTCTCACATTGTAATATGCCTACTCAAGCCTCACAATTGTTGAATCTTCATACCACTGTACATTTTGTACGGGAAGGTGTTCAACAGTAAGCTAAGCCAGAAGACCTGCCACATCTGTCAACAACATTTAGCTTTCGGGTGAAAGGCATGGAGTGTAAAAGCTGCAAAGCGTTTTATATTTCTTTCTTTTTTGCTGTTTGTCATCCTGAGTTTATCGAAGGGCAAACACAAATTTTCCGGAAGCAGTCACAAAAAAAATTTTTTCAAAAATGAAAAAGAAAATTTTTATTGCGGCTGCTGTATTATTCAGCAGTGCGGCACAAGCACAGAAAGACAGTACAAAAAATTTAGATGAAGTAGTAGTTACTGCTACAAAAACTGAATTAAAACAATCACAAACAGGAAAAGTAGTAACTGTAATTGACCAGGAAACATTACAGCGCAATGCTGGTAAAACAATTGCTGAAATTTTGAACCTTCAGGCAGGTATGTTTATTAATGGGGCCAACAATGCCCTTGGCACAAACCCTGATAATTATTTGCGGGGAGCCAATACTGGAAATACGTTAATACTGCTTGACGGTGTTCCCGTATCTGACCCTTCACAAATCAGCAATGCTTTTGACCTTAATAGCATTAACCCTGCATTAGTTGAAAGAATTGAAATATTAAAAGGCGCACAAAGTACTTTATGGGGCAGCGATGCTGTTGCAGGCGTTATCAATATCATTACCAAAAAAGGAGGTTCAAAAATAATTAGCCCTACTGTAGCAGTTAACTATGGCAGCTATAACACATTTAGGGGCAATGCCGGCCTGAATGGTAAAATAAAAGCATTTACGTATAATATTAATTACGGTTATACAAATTCAAAAGGGTTTTCTGCTGCACAAGATACAACAGGCAATAAAAATTTTGATAAAGACGGCTTTAAACAAAATAATATCCAGGCAAATATTGGATACGATTTTACATCAAAATTTTCTGCCAGGATAATGAGTAATTACTCAAAATACAAAGCTGATTTAGATGCTGGTGCCTTTGCTGATGATAAAGATTTTACAGGCACAAATACAAGTTTTATAAATACTCTTGATCTGGTTTATAAAGCAAATAAAAGTTTATTCCGTTTTACAAATACTATCGATAATGCAAAGCGTTTATTGGATGACGATAGTGCAAGCGTTGGTGGGTTTGCAAAATATTCAAGAGGTTCATATAAAGGCAATTCATTTGTATCTGACCTGTATGGTAACTTTAATTTCACAAATAAAATTTCTCTGTTAGCAGGTTTGCAGTATATCAATCAAAATTCAGATCAAAACTATTTTAGCTTAAGCAGCTATGGGCCTTATGCGCCACCGGCACTTTGCAAGGATAGCGCTAAAATAAACAACTTTGCTGCTTACACTTCTTTAAATGTGGTAAACATAAATGGGCTTAATATTGAAGCCGGGGTTCGTTATAACCATCACAGTATTTATGGCAGTAATACTACTTTTTCTTTTAATCCATCTTATAATATTGATGCAAATACAAGGGTATTCCTGAATATATCTTCTGCTTATAAAACACCATCTTTATATCAATTATATGATTTTGATGCCGGTAATAAAAACCTAAGACCAGAGCAGAGCAACAACTACGAATTAGGGGTACAAAGCTTAACGAACAATAAAAGAAATTCATTTAGGCTGGTTGCTTTTAAAAGAGATATAAGAAATGTGATTGTTTATTATACCGCTCCGGTAACTTATGATAACTCATACATAAACCGTGATAAACAACACGATTATGGATTTGAAATAGAAAGCAATACTGCTTTGGGCAAAGCGGGAAACTGGGTAAACAATTTTACTTATATTGATGGAGCAGGTGAAAATGCCGGCCTAAAAGTTAGCAATTTATATCGCCGCCCCAACATGGCAGTAAATAGCATTATAACTTTAAAGCCTGTTGCAGGATTAGTTATCAGCCCATCTTTCCATTTTGTAGGAGCAAGAACAAAAGGCCAGTACGATGCAGGGCCAACAACAATGCCGCAGTATTATACACTTGGCTTTTATACAGCCTATAGTTTTGCAAAGCAATACCGTGTTTTTGTTGACCTGAAAAATATTACTAACCAGGTGTATTATGATATACCAGGCTACAATAGCCGTAAGTCAAATTATACCATTGGTGTAAATGCAAATTTTTAAAAACAGCTGCCGCGGGCACATTAAAAATGAATAAATATTATTTCATTTAATTTGCCTGCGGTTTATTTCTTAAAAATTCACTTATGTGCAAACACGAAGAAAAAACTTGCCCACGCTGCCATGCTGCATTTGAATGCAAGGTTGGTGACATAGGCAATTGCCATTGCAGTGCGGTTAAATTAACACCGGATGAAATGGATCATTTGCAAGAAAAATATATCGATTGCCTTTGTAATAATTGCCTGCTTGAATTGAAAAATAAATATACCCGCTTTAAGGAAAAATTCTTTTTGTAAAGACAACAATATCTTGCTACATACAGCATAAATATCCCTTTCTATAAATCTTTCTCACACTGGTTGCCAAACTTTATCTTTGCAAAAAATTAGTATTATGGAATGGGGCGTGTTCAATTTCAAGCAATTGCTGTCTGTTACATTTACTTTATTTGCGGTAATTGATGTGGTGGGTTCGGTGCCTGTACTGGCATCTTTAAGGGCAAAAATGGGCGGACATATAAAATCTACCCAAGCTACATTGGTAAGTGGAGGGTTGATGATATTGTTTTTATTTGTAGGAACAGAGTTCTTAAATATATTGGGATTGGATGTACAAAGCTTTGCTGTAGCAGGAAGCATAGTTATTTTTATATTGGGTTTAGAAATGGTGTTAGGCATGGAGTTTTTTAAACCAGAAAATAATGGCGCAAAAAGCGGTAGCGTAGTACCGATAGCATTTCCATTAATTGCCGGCAGCGGTACACTCACTACAGTAATGAGTTTAAAGGCCAACTTTGCAGATATAAATATTTTATTAGCCATTTTAATCAACTGTGTTATTATTTACATTGTTTTAAAATCTTTGAAATGGATAGAGAAAGTATTAGGCCCCAATGGCATGGCCGTAGTACGCAAATTTTTCGGCGTTATTTTATTAGCTATAGCTGTAAAAATATTTAGTACTAATATTGTAAAATTCGGGAGATAAATTTTACAATTCGATATTTTATATTTGAAATTAACAAGGCCTCGTAGTACAATGGATAGTACAAGAGTTTCCGAAGCTCCAAATCCAGGTTCGATTCCTGGCGAGGCCACAAAAATAAAAAAATATTGTTTTCAGTAATTGTAACTAACGATGCCGATTTTGACAAGGTTATTTTAAAAGATGTAACAACTAATACATCCGTCGAAATCATTCCCTCCTGCGGTGCTATCTTAAACGCATTTAAAGTTTTTGATAACGGTAGTGTAATCAATATCATTGATGGGTACGATAATGCAAATGATTTTAAAGCCAATGCAGAAAACAAAGGTTTTAGAAGCTGTAAATTATCTCCTTTTGCCTGCCGTATCGATAATGCTGCCTATAACTTCAAGGATAAAAAATATGTTGTAGAAAAATTTTTACTGAATGGCAGTGCCTTGCATGGCTTATTATACGATGCACCATTCACCGCAACAAAAACATGGGCCAATGAAAATGTTGCAGGCGTTACACTACAACATCAATATCAAGCAACCGATAATGGTTATCCTTTTAAATACACCTGCGCCGTTACTTACGAATTAAAAGAAAGCAATGCATTAACGCTTACAACTACTATAACAAACGATGATGAAAATGCCATTCCTGTACAAGATGGCTGGCATCCATACTTTGGTTTTGGAAACAATATTGATGAATTGCAATTGGAATTTCAAAGCAAAGAAATAGTGAAATTTAATGATGCACTTATTCCTACGGGGAAACTATTGCCTTACCACGAATTTGGCGCACTTAAAAAAATTGATGCAACTGAATTTGATAATTGCTTTACGGTAAATTTCGCTGAATGCCAGCCACTTTGTGTGCTGCGTGATAAAACAAAAAAATTGCAATTGGAAATTCGCCCCGATAAAAGTTATCCGTATTTACAAATATATACACCGCCACACCGAAAAAGTATCGCTATAGAAAATTTGAGTGCCGTACCCGATGCATTCAATAATGGAATAGGATTGCAAATTGTAGAACCTGGCGCAACTATAAATTTTACTACCGAATATAAAATCACTTCTTTACCTTAGATAGATGAACAGTATAGCAACAAATGTGTTGAACATTTTTAAAACGAAATTTTCTTCCGAACCTAACGTATATTTTTCTCCGGGCCGTATTAATTTAATTGGTGAGCATATCGATTATAACGATGGCTATGTCATGCCGGCTGCTATAAACAAAGGCATTTATTATGCAGTTGCTGCAAATGGTACTGATACTATCAATTTTTATGCAGCTGATTTTGACGAATCGCTTTCTATTGCAATAAGGGATATTAAAAAACTGGATAGCTGGAAAAATTATGTACTGAGCACCATCAACGAATTTGTTATATTGGGCAAACCTATTGGCGGATTGGATTGTGTTTTTAGTGGCGATGTGCCCAGTGGTTCTGGTATGAGTTCATCTGCTGCAGTAGAAGGCGGCCTTGCATTGGCCATAAATGAAATTTTCAATTGCGGTTTAAACCGTGTAGAACTGGCATTGCTTTGCCAGCGAGCCGAACATAATTACCCCGGCGTAAACTGCGGCATCATGGATATGTATGCCAGCATTAATGGGAAAAAAGACCAGGTTATTTTATTGGATTGTAAAAATATTACACATGAATATTTTCCCTTGCAATTAGATGGCTATAAAATTGTGTTGATCAATACCAAAGTGCACCATACGTTGGCAAGTGGCGAATATAATGTACGCAGAAAAAGATGTGAAGAAGGCTTGGTTGTTTTAAAAAAAGAATTAGGAGTGCAATCATTTAGGGATATTAAAAGTGCAGACGATATAACAAAGTATAAAAATCAAATGACTGATGAAGTGTACAACTGTTGCAAGTTTGTGGTTGAAGAAATTGGCAGAACAAAAAAAGCAGCCGCACTTTTACAGGCAAATGATTTAAAAGGTTTTGGCAAATTGATGTATGCCACACATTGGGGCTTAAGTAAATTGTATGATGTCAGTTGCCCTCAGTCAGATTTTTTAGTAGAACTGGCGAGCCACAATGAAAATATAATAGGCGCAAGGCAAATGGGTGGGGGTTTTGGTGGCTGCACCATAAACATTATAAAAGAAGAAGCGATTGTTGATTTTATTGATGCAGCAAGCAAAGCATATAAAAAGCAATTTGATATTGCACCCGAAGCTTACATCATGCAGATAAGTGATGGGGTGCATAAATTGAATTAGGCTTTCAACAGTTTATTTCATTGTAACAGGTTCTACTTTATATCCTAATGCTTCAATCTGTTGTATTAGGCCGCATTGATTCAAAGGTGAGCAAAACCAACAGCTATAAAACAATTATTATTTTCTAAGAGTTTTGGAAGTTGTGCTATCCATGCGTCAATTCGCTTTTTAATAAATTCATCATTGGTTAATATGTTTGCTGTGAAAGAACTGCAGCTGTCCTTGAATTTATAATCAACGTCAAGAGCAGCATATTTATTAAAAGAAAAACACATTACTTCATTCACTTTTTCGTTACGGTATAGTTGAAGTATTACTGGTACATTTCTTTTGGCAAAATCCCAGGTGTGCTTACTGAAAGAAGTAGCTGATAGTTGCATTTGAAAAGAATCTGTTTCAAAGCTGTACAACTCTTTACCATTATTTTTTGCCATATTTCTAACGTAGTCGTCCATCGAAAGCTTGTCATTCTTGTTAAAAACGCTGCATTTTAATTTTGGGTAATACAATTGCAATTTAATCACAAGCTCGCCGGGAGATAATTTCGATATTGATAGTGTGTTTTTTTGCTTAAATAGTTCAGCTATATAATTAATATCTTCTTTTGATAAAACAAGATTGATTGAATCCGATGAAGTACGTGCATTATAAGAAGCAGTAATGGCATCTCTGTCCATTTTTGTTTCTGTAATTACTAAGTTAGATGCCAGAATTTTTTCTTTTATAACAGGAAAAGAATCTACAAAAGATTCCCCGAAAAGATGATTAGTGCCTAAAAGATAAGAAACAGGTTGAGTTTTTGTACCGGTGATTTTTTCATAAGATAGTTTTTTGGCCACATACAATTAACGAAAAAAAAGAACAAATGAATAATAGGTTTGTTTTCATCTACTATGTAAATTAGTATGGGTAAAAATAAAATGAATAAACAGATTTACACTCTTATGTAAATCTTTTTTCTGTCCAGCAGCCATGCAAAAAACCACATCATGGCTATAAAACATAAAGCGTACACTAAAGAACCAATTCTTGGATCGGAAGGGAAAATTGGCTTACATAAATGTTCGTAAAACCAACCGAAAATAGTAAGATAGGTTGGTTTGCCAGCGGCATTTAACGGTCCCGGAATTCTTAATAAAGCAAAACCCTTGGGTAAAATAGCACTCATGCTAAAAATGAATAACGCATTTTTACCAAAGACATCAAAGAAACGGCTCCATAAACCTCTGCTGTTTTTAAATTCAATCAAATAGATCAACACCGATAAAATTAATAAAGCAAGTCCTGTAGTATAAACAGTATAACTGCTTGTCCATATTTTTTTATTGATAGGAAAAACCATGTCCCAACAAAAACCTGCTAATATCATTACACAGCCTGCAACAAATAAGCCATTCAGCATTTCTTGTGTTTTACCTTTTTGTACAATGTAATTACCAACCAAATACCCAAACACCACTTGTACAATTGCTGCAAAAGTGTTCATCAATCCTTCGGGGTCAAAAGCGATGCCTTCGCCATGGTACATATGCTTTTCGCCTAAAATAGCTTTATCTACATTGGTGCCAAACCAACCACCAATGCTAAATGGATCATGCGGATTTGCAGCCACACATAAAAACCAATAGAACAATAAAATAAAAGCACTGGCAACAAATGAACCACGTACTTTAAAGAAATGAACAATGATAGAACCGAAAAAATAACTTAGTGAAATGCGTTGCAGCACACCAAAAATGCGGACGTTCTCAAAAGGCTTGGCTACAATATTACCTGCATCATCATATTTTAAAAAAGGAAACCAGTTTAAAAACAAACCGATTAAAAAAATCAATGCCGTTCTTGTAATAACTTTTCTCCAAAAAGCCCCTTCGCCCGCAGCCTCTAATTTGGGCATTACAAAAGCCATCGCATTTCCTACAGCAAATAAAAAGAAAGGAAACACCAAATCGGTTGGTGTACAGCCATGCCAGCTTGCATGATCCAGCGGCGGATAGATATGTCCCCAACTGCCGGGGTTATTTACTAATATCATCAGCGCAACAGTAGCGCCACGAAAAACATCGAGTGAATAAAAACGTTGGTTCATGTAATAGATTTACTTATAGTAGCAATTTCGTTTAGGATTTCTTAGGTATCTATCAAATTTACTAAAAAGGTTTGTAAACAAAGAAGCCAGGTTTTGACGCTTGGCTTCTATATAAAATTATATGAAAGACGATGGACAACAGACCACTGATGATAAACCACTCACCGCTCAAATTCTCTCACTAAACTCCAGCCAACGCATTTCTTTTTCATCCAGTGCAGCAACTATTTCCCCAATTCTTGCAGCAGCTTTTTGCAATTCTTCAAAATTTAAACCGCCGCTATTCATTTTTTCTTCTAAAGCTGCCTTTTCTTTTTGCAAAGCAGGCATTTCTTTTTCTATCGTTTCAAATTCCAATTTTTCTTTAAAAGATAATTTCTTTTGTTCGTTGCTGGCAGGCTTTTGTTTTACAACCGGCGTTTCTGCAACCGGCCCTTTTTCTGCCACCACTTCATAACCGGTAAATTTTTCGCTGGCCAATGCCTCACGGTATTGCGAATAGTTACCCGGAAAATCTTTTATAACACCATTACCTTCAAAGGCAAATAAATGATCCACCATGCGATCCATAAAATATCTGTCATGGCTTACAATTAAAATACAGCCAGGGTAATCTAATAAAAATTCTTCCAGCGTTCTTAAAGTTTGCAGGTCAAGATCGTTGGTAGGTTCATCTAAAATTAAAAAGTTGGGATTAACAAACAGCACACTCAGTAAATGCAATCTTCTTTTTTCGCCACCACTTAATTTGCTTAATGGTGTGTATTGCTGCTCGGCACTAAAGCCAAATTTTTCCATGAACTGGCTTGCAGAAATTTTACTGCCATCTGCCAAAGGAAAAAATTCCGCAAAATCTTTTACATATTCAATAGCACGTTTATCTTCTTTATATTTCAATCCTTCCTGGTCAAAGTTGCCAAACACTACGGTATCACCATGATTAATTTTACCACTGTCGGGTTGTTCCTGGTGCAAAGCAATCTTTAAAAAAGTAGATTTGCCCACACCATTCTTCCCAACAATTCCCACACGTTCGCCTCTTTTAAAAGTGTAATCAAATCCTTTTATCAATACCTTATCGCCGTAACTCTTGTTAATTTTTTTCATCTCCAATATCTTTCCCCCAAGCCTAGTCATTTTTACCTGCAGGCTTACTTCAACATCTTCTTTTTTCTGGCTTACCCGTTCTTCCACTTCGGCAAAGGCATCTTGCCTGCTTTTACTTTTTGTTGTTCTTGCCTTTGGTTGCTTGCGCATCCATTCCAATTCTTTTCTAAAAATATTTTTATCTTTTTGCAATTCGCTGGCCTGTACATCCTGGCGCAAACTTTTTTGCTCTAAAAAATAATCGTAGTCTCCTTTGTAAGTGTAAATTTTTTCTTCATCCATTTCCAGTATTTCATTGCAAACGGCATCTAAAAAATAACGGTCATGCGTTACTAAAAGCAGTGTAACTTTTTGAGCGCTTAAATAATCTTCCAGCCATTCAATCATGCTTACATCCAAATGGTTGGTAGGCTCATCCAGTATCAACAAACACCTGCCTTCGTGCAATTGCATTTCAATCAGTGATTGTGCAAGTGCCACCCTTTTGCGCTGGCCGCCGCTAAGGTTTTTTACAGGTTCGTTTAAATGATGCAGATTGAGCTTACCCAAAATCTGTTGTAATTCACTCTCAAAATTCCAGGCATTGTGTTCGTCCACTAATGCCATCAGGTCGGTTAATTTTTCAATGTTTTCAGCATCTTCTTCCAGGCATTGTTCATAAGCTTTTACCACTTTAACCACAGGGTTTTCCATACGCAGCACATTATCCCAAATGCTTTTCTCTTCTTCAAAGGGAGTGTCCTGCTGCAGCATGATCACTTTAATATCTTTATGTACCCATATTGATCCTGAGTCCGGAGTATCAAGCCCGGCAATAATTTTCAATAAAGTAGATTTTCCACTGCCATTTCGGGCAACAAAAGCTATCTTATCTCCTTCTTCCACATAAAAACTAATGTTTTTGAAAAGCGTGCGGATACCAAATGATTTACTTAAATTTTCTACTGAAGCGTAATGCATAGCGGCAAAGGTACTATACGATTGTGTAAACTGCTGATAGATTTCAATGACGATAAGTTATTTTTGTAAAAAGTGCCTCGAGCAATATTAATTTCAAACATCATAACTAGTATATGAAGGAAGGGTTATTTTTAAAATACTGGTATATAAAGGCCTGTAGGTACATTTTTAAAATAAAATATCTTCCCATTATGACCGGCCCTTTAAAAAAGTATAAATGGCCTGTTGATAGAAGCTATAATTATATCATCGGCAACCAGGAAGATGCTGATGTAATAAATCAGTTTTTGAGTTGGCTTAAATCCGACACTGTTTTCTATGATGTAGGTAGCAATATCGGTTATTACTCTTTTATTGCTAATACAGTAATAACTACGGGTAAAATTCATGCTTTTGAACCTACCCGTTTTAATTGTGATCTGTTTGAGAAAATATATGCGCTCAACAGAAAAAGGATGGGCCATAATACCATTCAATTTTTTGAATTCGCTATTGCTGATAAGGAAAAAGAAGTCTTGTTTTCTAACGATAAAAGATGGGCAGAAAGCAATAGTTATATTAACAATACAGTAATAGAAAATTCCGAAAAAATAAAAGTACAATGCTATGCCATTGATGGCCTGATTGAAAACGGGCATGCAGCGCCGAATATAATAAAGATAGATGTAGAAGGTGCCGAACTGGATGTATTGATTGGCGCAGCATCCGCTTTGAAAATGTACAAGCCTAATATTTTGCTGGCAACACACAATTGTATTGTGCCCGGTATAAAAGAAAAATGCATTGCTTATTTGCAAGATTTAAATTATGTTTTAATGCACACTGGCTATCATAACAAAACGATGGATGGCTTGGATGATTATATTGCAATTCATAAAGATAAAATAGCTACTGCTTAATAAATATTTGAAATGGCTGAAACAAATAAAAGGCTTTTTGCAAATTTCATGTCGCTGGGTTTTCAGCAAGGCATTACTATAATTTTCCCGTTATTGGCCTTACCTTATTTATTAAGAATTTTGGGCTTAAGTGGCTTTGGTGTTTTTACATTGATACAAACAGGTATATTATATTTTGATTTGTTGATTGCTTTTGGTTTTGTCTTAACAGCTACCCAACGTATTGCAAAAGCAAGTGACGATATTGCTGAGCAAAAAAAAATTATCTCTTCAGTTTACTTTATTAAAATATTGCTGCTGACGGCAAGTCTTATTGCAATTTTAATTTGCGCAATATTTATTCCTTACCTCCAGCAGCACCTCTCTTTATTAATGCTTGCTGCGGCATATTTGTTGGGCAATTTGCTTTTCCCCGATTGGTACTTTATGGGCATTCAACAAATGAAGAACTGCACATTGGTAACATTTATTTCAAGGTTGATATCCTTTATATTAATTATTATGCTGGTAAAGCAACCTGGCGATGTTGATAAAGCTTTTTTGGCCCTGGCAACGGGCAATGTACTGGCAGGCCTGGCAGGGTTTATTTTATTGTTTATTAAAATAAAATTTTCATTTAAAATACCTGAAAAAGATTTTGTAAAAAAAATGGTACAGGAAAGTGCGTATGTATTTGTAAGTATAATTTTGGCGCCGTTCTATTCTTCTGTAAATATATTTATACTACAGTTTTTTGCTAATCCCCTGGTAGTAGGTTCCTATGCAGTAGCACAAAAAATATTTAGTGCAGCGAGTATGCTGATTACTGTTTTAAACAACAGCTTCTTTCCGCATTTGTCCAGGTTGTATGCTTCTTCAATAGCAGCCTACAAAAAAAGCATTGCCAATATTTTAAAGGGGATGACAATAGCTTTTTTAATATTTGCGGTTCTACAGTTTTTTTTAGCGCCTTATATCATTGCATTGCTTGTAGGAAAAAGTAATACAGAAGATATTTCTTATACGGTAACTATATTACGCATAATGAGTATTGGACTATTCTTTTCTCCTTTTGTGTCTTTCTTTTTTCAACAGATGATCATACAAGGCCAGCAACAAAAAGCTATTAAAAATATTGTGATAACAGTGGTGGTAAATTTGGTAAGTGCCGCAGCGTTGGCTTATTGGTATAGCGGCGCAGGTATGGCAATAAATGTTTGCATTGTTGTATTACTAATTGCTTTTTTAAATGCTGATTCGGTAAATAAAAAACTAAACCTGCGTGTAACTTAATGGGAGCTATTGAAAAAATAAAATTATTGATACTTACACCTACACTGCAATGCGGCGGGTCAGAAAAGTATGTATCACTTTTATGCAACAATATTAATACCCAAAAATTTGATGTTACGCTGGTTGTCTTAAATAACAGCATTCCTTTTTATAACATCAGTAATCATGCTGTTAGCGTAGTTGATTTAAAAGTAAATCGAGCCAGAAACTCTTTATTTAAAATAGTGGCAATGATAAAAAGCCACAAACCAAATATCGTTTTTTCTACTGCCAATCACCTGAACCTATACCTGGCTATATTTAAAAACTGGCTGCCCAAAAACGTAATACTTATTGCCAGGGAATCGAGTATAGTAAGCATTAACAGCAAAAGAGCAAAATCGCCTGCATTATATACCTGGCTTTTAAAAAGTTTTTATAAACGTATCGATCATATTATTTGCCAGTCATTATATATGCAGCAGGATTTGATTGGTAATTTTAATGTTGATAAAAATAAAACGATAGTTATCAATAATGCAGTTGAAGCTCCCGAAAGTACAATTGATGATTTCTTGCATAAAGGCAATTTAAACAAGGTGAAATTTGTTACTGTTGCAAGATTATCGGAAGAAAAAGGAATTGACCGGTTGATACGTGCTGTTGCAAAATTATCATTGCCATACAGCTATCATATTATTGGCAGTGGCAAAAAAAAGCACGCATTACAAGTACTCATTAATGAAATGGGTTTACAGCATAGTATCTTTTTAGAAGGAGAAAAACATGATCCATTTGCCGGAATGGAAGACGCAGCTCTTTTTTTAATGGGATCATATTATGAAGGTTTTCCAAACACAGTATTGGAGGCTAACACAATTGGTATTCCCGTAATAGCTTTTAATGTGCCTGGTGGCATAAATGAAATAATTACCAATGGCGAAAATGGGTTTTTAGTAAATGAAGACAATGAAAATAAATTTACACAAGCAATAGAAAGAGCATTGCAAACAAATTTTGAAGCCCAAAAAATAAAAGCCAGCACACGATCTAAATATTCAATACTGGCAATTACAAAAGCAACTGAAGATTTATTTACGCAATTGTGTCAACCTTCAAAAGCCAATAGTTAAAAACATACCCGCTAAATAAAAAAAATAGTTCATATTTGCGGCTGCTTTACAGCCGAATAAATGAAAACAAATGAAGGGAACTAAACCAAAGCTTTTAATATCTATCAATACCCTGCAGTCTGGCGGAGCAGAAAGGGTGGTTTCTCTTTTGCTGGAGCATTTGCGCAATGATTTTGAAATGCATCTTTGCCTTTACACTAATATTGTAGATTATAAAATTCATCCTGAAATAAAGATCCTCGATCTTAAACAACCTTTAAAACAAAATAAGGCCATTCGTTTTTTAAAAATGCCTTATCAGGCTTTTAAAGTGTATAGGTATTGTAAAAAAAACAATATCAATATTTCAGTTGCTTTTTTATACAGGCCCTGTTATATCAATGCACTAATGAAAAGCCTGTGGGCATACAAAGGTAAAGTGATCATGTGCGAAAGAACACATCAGACCACTATGCAACAAAGCCATTCTGTTATTTATAGAATGTTTTCAAAGTTTATGGTGATGTTCTCTTACAAAAGAGCTGATCTGGTACTGGCCAATTCCTATGCCATGCAAACCGACCTTATCGAAAACTTTAAAATAAGAACACCGGTAAAGGTTATTTACAACCCTATCGATCTTGGTTTCATTCGAAGCCATGTTAACGAAGAGCCTCCTTTTGTTTTTGAAGAAGGTATTTTTTATTTTATAAATGTAGGTGGTTTCAGAAAGGAAAAAAATCACCTGTTATTGTTGCAGGCATTTTTTATTATGAAAAATTTGCCTTGCAAATTATTGATTGTTGGAGGCGGTGAAATGGAAGATGAGTTAAAGCAAAAGGTGATTGATTTTGGCATTACCGATAAAATTGTTTTTTGTGGATGGGATAATAATCCATTTAGTTATGTAAGCCGCTCCAATTGTTTTGTACTTAGTTCCGATGTAGAAGGATTTCCAAATGTATTGATAGAAGCATTGGCCTGCGGTAAAGCAGTTATTTCTACCGACTGTAGTTCTGGCCCAAGAGAATTACTGGCACCGGCAACCGATTTGCATCATAAAGCCATCAACAGCTATGAAATAGGTGAGTATGGAATATTAACACCCGTTAATGATGTAATAGCATTGGCCGCCGCCATGAAAAAAATGTATGAAGATGCCGACCTGCGCAAACAGTTTGAACAAAAAGCAAAAGGCAGGGCACAACAGTTTGATGTAGATGAAATAAAGCAATACTTTCATGTAGCTTTTACTTCCCTCTAATTGTTTTATAAGCCATCCTCCTTTGCCCAATAATGTATATTTTTGCCACCAAATAGTATATAAAAAATGCATACAATTTTACTTACCGGTGGCGCAGGCTTTATAGGATCGCATTTAAGCCGTTTATTTGTTACCAAATACCCCGAATACCAGATAGTTAATTTGGATAAGTTGACTTATGCCGGCAACCTGGAAAATTTGAAAGATATTGAAGACAAGCCTAATTATAGTTTTGTAAAAGGCGATATTACCAACCTGGAATTATTACGGAGTTTGTTTAAAGCTTATGAATTTACAGCTGTATTACATTGTGCTGCCGAAAGCCATGTAGACCGGTCTATTACTGACCCTTTAGCCTTTATTAATACCAATGTTTTGGGTACAGCATCATTGCTACAGGCTGCAAAGGAATCCTGGGGAGATAATTTTACCAATAAAATATTCTATCATATTTCTACCGATGAAGTTTATGGTTCATTGGGCGAAACCGGCTTTTTTACAGAACAAACAGCTTATGATCCCCGCAGTCCTTACTCGGCATCCAAAGCATCGTCCGATCATATTGTAAGGGCATTTTATCATACCTATAAATTGCCTGTAAAAATCAGCAATTGCAGTAACAATTACGGCCCTTATCATTTTCCTGAAAAATTAATACCGCTTTGTATTCACAATATCATCAATAATAAGCCTCTGCCTATTTATGGTAAAGGAGAAAATGTAAGGGATTGGCTTTTTGTGGAAGACCATGCACGGGCTATTGACGTAATTTTTCATAATGGAAGAATTGGTGAAACTTATAATATCGGCGGGCACAATGAATGGACCAATATTGCATTGGTAAAAGAATTGTGCAGGCAAATGGATGAAAAGTTGGGCAGAGAAAAAGGTACTTCAGAAAAATTGATCACATACGTAAAAGACAGGGCCGGCCACGATTTGCGCTATGCTATTGATGCTACAAAATTAAAAGATGAACTGGGCTGGATACCTTCGCTGCAATTTGAAGAAGGTATCAGTAAAACAATTGACTGGTACCTTGCAAATACAGCATGGCTCAATGATGTAACCAGTGGCAATTATCAAAAATATTACGAAGGTCAATATCATAAAAGATAATCAATGAAAGGAATTATTCTTGCTGGTGGATCAGGAACAAGGCTATACCCAATTACGATGGGTATTAGCAAACAGCTTATGCCCATCTACGACAAACCAATGATTTATTATCCGCTAAGTACACTGATGCTTGCCGGTATAAAAGAAATCTTAATAATTACAACACCCGATGACCAACCACAGTTTAAAAGATTATTGGGTGATGGTAACCAATGGGGCTGCAGCATTGAATATGCAAAGCAAGAAGTACCTAACGGATTGGCACAAGCATTTGTAATTGGAGATAAATTTATAGGAAAAGATAGTGTTGCGTTGGTTTTGGGGGATAATATTTTTTATGGCAGTGGTTTTAGTAAATTATTACAGGAAAGCACCAATACCGAAGGAGCGGTAATATTTGCTTATCCTGTAAGCGATCCTGAACGCTATGGTGTAGTGGAGTTTGATAAAAACTTTAATGCATTAAGTATAGAAGAGAAGCCAGCAATTCCCAAAAGTAATTACGCAGTACCGGGTTTATATTTTTATAATAATGATGTAGTGGAGATTGCAAAAAATATACAGCCCAGCGCAAGAGGCGAATATGAAATTACTACGGTAAACGATTATTACCTGCAGCAAAAAAAATTAAAAGTGGCTGTATTGGACAGGGGTTTTGCATGGCTTGATACCGGTACTTTTGAATCGCTGAACGATGCCAGCGAATATGTAAGGGTAATAGAAAAAAGACAGGGTTTAAAAATTGGCTGCCCCGAAGAAATTGCTTATCGCAGAGGGTTTATTACCAAAGCACAATTATTGAAACTGGCTGAAGATTTAAAAAAAAGCGGTTACGGAGAATATTTAAAAAAGATTGCAGAATAAAAATATACTATGGCATATTTTGCTCATCCCACTGCTATTATTGATGACAACTGCACCATTGGCGAGGGCACAAAGATCTGGCACTTCTCCCATGTAATGTCTGGCTCGGTAATTGGTAACAATTGTAACCTGGGTCAAAATGTAGTAGTATCACCAAAAGTAATTTTAGGTAATAATGTAAGGGTGCAGAATAATGTAAGTATTTACGAAGGGGTAATTTGTGAAGATGATGTGTTTTTAGGTCCAAGCGTTGTATTGACTAATGTGATAAATCCACGAAGTGCAGTAAGCAGAAAGAACGAGTTTAAAACGACTTTAATAAAAAAGGGGGCTTCAATAGGTGCAAACGCTACCATTGTTTGCGGCAATACAATAGGCAGTTATGCATTTATAGGAGCAGGAGCTGTAGTTACTAAAGACGTCCCAGCTTATGCATTAATAATAGGCAATCCCGGCAGGCAAACCGGCTGGATGAGTGAGTTTGGACACAAATTAAAATTTAACGAAAAGGGTATTGCTGTTTGCCAAGAAAGTAAACAGGAGTACCTGTTAGAAAATAATGAAGTGAAGAAATTAGTTTAGAAGATTAGACGTTTAGAGGTTTAGTTTATTCTTTAAACCTTAGACCTAAACTTCCAAACCCTAAACTTCTAAACCCTAAACTAATTAGGTATGAAAAATTTTGCATTAATTGGCGCAGGAGGATATATTGCCCCCAGGCATATGAAAGCTATTAAGGACACGGGTAATAATTTGTTATCGGCTTTAGACAAGCACGATTCTGTAGGCATTTTAGATAATTATTTTCCATCGGCAGATTTTTTTACCGAGTTCGAGCGTTTTGACAGGCACTTGGAAAAACTAAAGCGCCAGGGAGTAAAAACAGATTTTGTAAGCGTATGTAGCCCCAATTATTTACACGATTCACATATACGTTTTGGCCTGCGTATAGGCGCAGATGTAATTTGCGAAAAACCGATTGTGTTAAATCCCTGGAACATTGATGCATTAATAGAAATAGAAAAAGAAACTGGTAAAAATATTTATACCATTTTACAATTGCGTCTTCACCCGGCCATTATTGCATTAAAACAAAAGATTGATGCTGCACCTGCAGATAAAAAATTCGATATCGATTTGCAATACATCACCAGCCGAGGGCACTGGTACCATACCAGCTGGAAAGGTGATATTCAAAAAAGCGGTGGCATTGCTACCAATATTGGCGTACATTTTTTTGATATGCTGATGTGGATATTTGGCAGTGTGCAGGAAAACAATGTAACAAAACATACCAGTGATACAGCCGCTGGTAATTTAGTGCTGCAAAAAGCAAATGTTAACTGGATGCTTAGTATCAATGCCAATAATTTACCTGTTGATGTAAAAAATGCAGGTCAGCGTACTTACAGAATGCTAAGTATTGATAGCGAAGCATTTGAGTTTAGCGAAGGCTTTACTGAATTGCATACTAAAAGCTACCAGGAAATAATTAAAGGAAATGGTTTTAGGATTGCCGAAACCAGGGCTGCTATTGAATTGGTACACGATATCAGGAATAAAAAATAGCATTTTAAATAATCCTGTGTATTCATTACAGTAAAAATGTATAACTTTGAGTAATTTTTCTACTCAATATTATGATTGAAGCACTTATTTCTTCCAAAACACGTATTAAACTATTGTTGAAATTTTTTTTAAACAGTAGTAATAAAGCCTATTTAAGAGGGCTTGAAGAAGAATTTGGAGAAAGTTCAAATGCTATACGCCTGGAATTAAATAAACTTGAGCAGGTAGGAATGATAACCAGCGATGTACAAGGCAATAAAAAATATTTTACTGCCAATAAAAAGCATCCATTATTTTTTGATTTAAATAGCATTATTAGAAAATATGTTGGTATTGATACAATTATACTAAACATAATCAATCAACTTGGGCAGGTAGAAAAAGTATACTTGATAGGTGAATTTGCTAAAGGTCTGGATAATAATGTAATTGATCTTGAATTTATTGGGATAGTAAACACCAATTATTTGGCAGATTTAATAACAAAAGCAGAGCCATTGGTAAAAAGAAAAATAAGATATGTGGTGTATTCACAGGATGAATATGCAGGTTTAAATAAAAAGCAAGACGACTACGAGAAATTGCTGATCTGGAGTAAAGAGGCTTGATGGACATTATTAAATTAGTCAAACTTGTTTTTTAAACTCATGTAACTGAGGTAGGCGAAGCCATGCAATAAAGTAACGGCAATAAGAAGTTATTTCAGGCATGGTAAATGGATGTTGTATAATCGGTTTTATTTTTTTATTGTATTTATAATTTTTAAAATTAATTAGTATTATGTTAGACTTGAACAATAAAAGTGTTTTGATAACTGGCGGCACCGGTTCATTCGGGAAAGAATTTACTAAAACAATATTTAAAAACTGGCCCAATGTTAAAAGGCTGGTGATATTTTCAAGAGATGAGCAAAAGCAATATAACATGGCATTGGAATATCCCGATAAAAAATATCCTGCTTTAAGATACTTTATCGGAGATGTTAGAGATTACGTAAGATTAAAACGTGCAATGGAAGGAGTAGACTACGTTATACATGCTGCAGCGATGAAGCATGTGCATATTGCTGAATATAATCCCGATGAATGTGTTAAAACAAATATCGGGGGTGCTGAAAATGTTATCAGGGCTTGTTTAGAAACTAACGTAACAAAAGTTGTTGCGCTTTCTACCGATAAGGCTTGCGCTCCAATTAACCTTTATGGCGCAACAAAATTGGCTTCAGATAAATTGTTTATCGCTGCAAACAATATAAAAGGAAATAAGAATATTGTTTTTTCTGTAGTGCGCTATGGCAACGTTATGGGATCAAATGGATCGGTAATACCTTTCTTTTTGAATAAAAAAAAGGAAGGCGTAATTCCCATTACCGATGCTCGAATGACAAGATTCAATATTTCTTTACAGGATGGTGTACAAATGGTATTAAATGCATTGGATACTGCCTGGGGGGGAGAGTTGTTTGTGCCTAAAATACCTTCTTATAAAATCACTGAAGTGGCAAAAGCAATAGGGCCAGACTGCAAACACGAAATTATTGGAATAAGGCCCGGAGAAAAAGTACATGAAGAAATGATCACCAGTTCCGATGCATTTACAACTTATGATCTTGGAAAATATTACGTGATACTTCCACAGGTACCATCTTGGAATATTGACGACTATATTAAAAAATTTAATGCAATTAAAGTTGCAGATGGCTTTAATTATAGTTCTGGCGAAAATACTGAATGGGTAAATGCAGAACAATTAAGACAACTAATAGTAGAAAACATTGATGCCAACTTTGTTGCCTAAAAAAATAAATTATGACAGAAGCAATGCCCCAAATAATGACTGAAGTAATTCCTTATGGCAAACAATTTTTAACACAGCAGGATATTGATGCGGTAGTGGATGTTTTAAAAAGCGACTATTGGACCCAAGGGCCAAAAATTGCTGAATTTGAAAATGCATTTGCAAAATACGTAGGCAGTAAATATGCTGTAGCTGTTTCAAATGGTACCGCAGCGTTGCATTTATGCGCTTTAGCTTTAGATGTAAATGAACAAACCAATGTTATTACCACACCTATTACATTTGCAGCTTCTGCCAATTGTGTAAGGTATTGCGGTGGTAATTTATTCTTTGCAGATATTGACCCGGAAACTTTTTTATTGGATATCAATAAGGTTAAAGCTTTAATTGAAAGTAAACCAAAAGGCTTTTTTAAAGGAATAATACCAGTGGATTTTGCCGGCAAGGCAGTAGATCTTGAAGCTTTTAAAAAATTGGCCAGTGAACATGGCTTGTGGATAATTGAAGATGCATGCCATGCCCCGGGCGGTTATTTTACAGACAGCAACGGCATAAAACAAAATTGTGGCAACGGAGCTTTTGCTGACCTGGCTATTTTTTCTTTTCACCCGGTTAAACATATTGCTTGTGGCGAAGGAGGAATGGTGACCACAAACGATGAAAAATTATATAAGAAATTATTACAACTACGTACACATGGCATTACCAAAGATCCGGCTTTAATGCATGAGAATCATGGAGGCTGGTATATGGAAATGCAAACATTAGGATACAATTACCGCATTCCCGATGTGCTATGTGCACTTGGTATATCTCAACTGAGCAGAGCTGCCCAGGGGTTATTGCGCAGGCATGAAATAGCAGACCATTACACTGCTGCTCTTGCAGGCCTCCCTGTTACATTGCCAGTTTATGATAAGGGACATGGTTTTCATCTTTACGTTATTCAAACTGCCAAACGCAAAGAATTATATGATTACCTGCGCACACAAAATATTTTTTGCCAGGTACATTACATTCCTGTTCACTTGCATCCTTATTATAAAGACCTTGGGCATAAAAAAGGCGATCATCCACTTTCAGAAAAATATTACGAAGCTTGCCTGAGCCTACCTATGTACCCTACACTAAATAGAGTAGAACAGGATTATGTAATCGATAAAATAAAAACTTTTTTTAATCAATAAAATTAATTGTTATGCAACATGACTTTGTGAAACTAAAAGAACATTTTGATTTACATGGTTGGGTATTGGTAAAAGGGCTTTTCAGTAAAGCGGAAATTGAAAAATTGCGATCCGAAGCATTAGAATCCAAAAAAGAAATTGGGAATAACCTAATAGATCTTTTGAGTGATAAAAGAGTAAATTATATTATTACAGATGAAAGAATAATCAATCTAACTAAAGCACTGCTTGCAACAGATAATCCGGTTTATTTCGGAGATTCTTCAATAGGTATTGGTAATCTTGGCCAGGGTTTTCATAAAGACAATCCCGACAGGCATAAACCTACAGGGATTGACTGGGACACGGTTGATTACCCTTGTATAAGAATGGCCATTTATTGCCAGGATCATATAAAACATTCGGGAGCGCTTGCACTCCGGGATAAATCTCATAATCAACGAAATCCTACAAAAGGCAGGGCGTTTTTTGTTCCTTCAGAGCCAGGCGATGTAATAGTGTGGAGCTTAAGAACTACACACTCAGGAAATTCAATGAGACTTAAATTACTTCCCGAATTAGTAATTGATCCGAGACTGTACAAGTTTGTTCCAAAATTTATGTTTAAAAATGAAGAAAAGCTAAGAGTTGGTTTGTTTATGACCTTTGGAAAGAAAGCACCTTTAATGCAACGTAATTTAGATTACCTCAAAACAAGGACTTATATGATAGAAAGTTGGCGTAATTCCCAAACCCGGCAACAGCAAATAGATAAGTTAAAATCGTATAATGTAGATTTTATAGATCTGCATGAAGACGCAAAAAAAATTGATATCGCCAAAACATATGAGGCGCATCACGACTTGGATTAATATCTATATGCTTAATACATTTGGAAAATATTGGATGATTGTATGATAAATGATGTATGTGTATGTGAACTGGAATCGGCTCGGCTTTTATTTAAGCCGATGCAAATGGAACATGCTACCCAGGAATATATCAGTTGGCTCAATGATGCAGCAGTAAATAAATATCTTGAAGTAAGAAAAGAAAATTTTATTCACGAACTGGAAGCTTACATTAAAGACGCAATTGATAAAAAAATATTTTTTTGGGCGATACATTTAAAAGAAAATGGAAAGCATATCGGAAATATTAAAATTGACCCCATCAATAAAACACATGGCACAGGAGAATATGGAATAATGATGGGAGATAAAGACCAATGGGGCAAAGGATATGGTAAAGAAGCTTCTTTAGCCATTATTGATTTTTGTTTTGATAAAATGAATCTGAGGAAAATGACATTGGGAGTGGTAGAAGATAATGTGGCAGCCGTAAAGCTGTATGAAAATATCGGGTTCATTGTTGAAGGAAATTATAAAAACCATGCAGTGTACCAGGGGAAATATTGCAATATTTTAAGAATGGCAATATTTAATCCCTCATATCAATATTAAACATAAAGAAAAACAATTTAAATGAGCACAGAACTGAGAAGATGTACAAAATGTTTGTTGCCCGAAACCCATGAAACCATCATGTTTGATGAAGAAGGGGTATGTAATATTTGCAGGCAGATAGAATTTAAAGAGGGAAAGATTGATTGGGATGTACGTAAAAAGGAACTTACTGCTTTGATAGAGGAGCATCGCGGCAAGTATGACTACGACTGCATCATCCCCTTCTCAGGGGGTAAAGACAGTACCTGGACGCTATACTACCTCATGAAAGAGTATAAAATCAAGCCCCTGGTGGTAAGGTTCGATCATGGTTTTCTTCGGCCAGGCCTTAACGAGAGTACTATTCGTGTACTGCGCCACATGGGTGCCGATTTTCACACCTTTACACCTAACTGGAAGTTGGTGCAGAAATTAATGTTACAAAGTTTTTTAGAAAAGGGAGATTTTTGCTGGCATTGTCATACCGGTATTTTCTCTTACCCTATGTGGGTTGCTTTGAGACATAAAGTGCCACTCATTTTCTGGGGCGAACCGTCTGCAGAATACACCTCTTATTTCAGCTACGATCAGGAAGAAACAGTAGATGAAAAAAGATTCAACCGCTACGTAAATCTTGGCATCACTGCACTGGATATGGCTGTAAGACTTGGCGGAGAGATTGATGAACGTGATCTGAAACCATATACTTATCCACCGCTTAAGGAACTTCGCGGTCTTAACTACAGGTCTGTTTGCCTGGGCTCTTATATTCCCTGGGATGTAAAAACCCAATCAAAGATAATTATGGATGAACTGGGATGGCAGGGAGCACCGGTAGAAAATGTGCCTCCCGAATACAGTTACGAAAAGGTGGAATGTTATATGCAGGGGGTAAGAGATTTTATTAAATACATTAAAAGAGGATACACCAGGCCCACTCACCTTGCCAGTATTGATATTCGCCATGGAAGAAAAACCAGAGAAGAAGGTGAAAAGTTATTAGAGCAATTCGAAGGCAAAACACCGCCGAGTCTGCAGATTTTTCTTGATTTTGTTGGATTAACAGAGGAAGAATTTTACGAAATAACCAAAAGCCATACTATTTCGCCATGGAAATGGAACGCTTATGAAACAGAACTTGGCCAGCAACTTCCCGATTATGATGTATGGGAAAAAGAAGGAAAGATGAATAGAGAAGATGCACTTAAGCAAATGGAACGCTGGAAAAAATCAACAGCCGGATAAAAAAATAAAGATGATTGGAATTGTAGATTACGGAATGGGAAACCTGAAATCTGTTTTCAGTGCTTTCGAATACCTGGGTGCGGATGTAAAAATTCTTGCACACCCCGAGGAACTGGCATTGGCAGATCGCATTATTTTACCCGGTGTGGGTGCTTTTGAAAAATGCAAAGAAAATCTTGATAAAGCTGGTTTTACACAAGCATTAAAAGAAGAGGTAATCAACAAAGCAAAACCAACATTGGGCATTTGCGTCGGTATGCAATTGATGGCAGCTAAAGGATTTGAAGCAGGTGAATGGGATGGGCTAAACTGGTTTGATAGCGAAGTAATAAAATTGCATCCAGCCAATCCTTCTATGAAAGTACCCAATATAGGCTGGTGCGATACAAGAATTGATACATCATTCCCGTTATTTCATAAATTACCGGCAACATCAGTATTTTATTATGTACACTCTTATTATATGCATTGCAGAAATGAAAAAGATGTGGTGGCAAAATATGATTTTACTCATGAGGTAACTGCTGCTATCCATAAAGATAATATTGCAGCCACACAGTTTCATCCAGAAAAAAGCCAGGATGCCGGCTTGCAGCTTTTAGATAATTTTATAAAATGGAAACCTTGATACTGTGGCAAAAATGAGACTTATACCAAAATTGCTGTTGAAGGAAAGTAGCAACGGATCAAAAAAACCAGTGCTGGTGATTACTAAACAGTATAACCAAATCATTGAGATAGGGAACCCTGTATCTACTGCAAAAATATTTCAGGCACAGGGTGCAGATGAACTCATATTTACCAATATAAGACCAGATGTTACGCCATATGAAGATTTGAGAAAGATCATCAATGAAGTATCAGAAGAAATTTTTATGCCTGTAACTGTAGGTGGCGGTATAAGTACTGTAAAACAGTTTAGAGAATTGCTTACAGATGGAGCCGATAAGATTTCCATTAATTCATCGGCAGTAAATAATCCATCACTTATTACCGAAGCAGCTACAATCTTTGGGGCACAATGCGTGGTGGTAAGTATAGATTATAAAAAAGAAAGCGACGGATCTTATGCTGTTTATATAAAAGGCGGCACTGAAAAAACGGTATTAGACCCAGTGCAATGGGCCGTGGAAGCAGAGCGGTTAGGCGCCGGTGAAATATTACTTACATCTATTGATCATGACGGCATGAGGGATGGTATGGATAATGAAATAAATAAACTGGTTTGCCAGGCGGTATCAATTCCCGTAATTGTTTCGGGAGGTTGCAGTTTGCCACAACATTTTATTGACGCTGTAAAGATTGGCAAGGCCGACGCAGTGGCAGCTGGAACATTTTTTGCATTTAAAGATCAGAGCTTCATGCAGGTAAGATCTCATATAAACAATGCCGGTATTGATATCAGGGTATATACTTAATACATGAAAGCTACAGCAAAATTAATTTTAGGAACAGTACAGCTTGGGCTCAACTATGGCATTAACAATATTGCCGGCAAGCCTGATGAGGAAGAAGCGTTTCGTATACTTGATCTTGCACATAATGAAGGAATTTATCTACTCGATACTGCAGAAGCGTATGGCAATGCCATCGATATTATTGGAAAATATCACCGCCAATCAAGCTCAAAATTTGACATCATTTCCAAATTCAAATTTACTGAAGGGATTAACCTGCAGGAAAATGTAAAGGCTTCGCTGGAAAAACTGGGAGTAAAAAATTTGTTTGCTTATCTTTTGCATGATGCCAGCAAATTATTGGCAGATGGCATTGAAAAACAACTGGCTGAATTAAAACAAAAACAACTTATTAAATATAGTGGTGTTTCTGTTTATACAAATGAGGAATTTGAAGCTGCTATCGAAACAGATTATATGGATATCATACAGATACCTTATAACCTGCTTGATAATAATTTTTTAAGAGGTTCGCACATCAGAAAAGCGAAAGAGAAGAATAAGATTATTCATACAAGATCAGTTTTTTTACAAGGATTATTTTTTATGGATAAAGAAAGGGTTCCCGAAAAACTGCAACCGCTTCAAAAATATATTGACCAGGTAAATGCAATTTGCGATAAAAACAATATTTCAAAGGAGTCGCTGGCCCTTAATTACATAATGGAAAATGAAATGATTGATGGTGTTTTGATTGGGACAGATTCTGCGGAACAACTTTCGAAAAATATTGCTGCAATAGGCAAGCATATACCAGTATCGGTTGGTGCTTTGGTAAATAATATTCAGGTAAATGAAGTGTCGTTACTAAACCCTGTAAATTGGAACTAAAAACAGTAATCATAACACAGGCCCGTACAGGCTCATCAAGGCTGCCCGAAAAAGTATTGCTGCAGGCGGTTGGCAAAACTTTTTTGCAGATACATGCAGAAAGATTATGCCGTTCTAAACAAACAAATGAAGTAATCATCGCAACAACTGTAAACGCAAATGATATAAAAATAGTGAATGAAGCTGCAAGGCTCGGTATAAAATGCAGCAGGGGTAGCGAAGATGATGTACTTTCCAGGTATTATCACGCAGCAAAAGAGGCTGGTGCTGATATAGTAGTGAGAGTTACATCTGATTGCCCTTTTGCAGATCCGGCACTTATAGACGAGTTGATTGTTTTTTTTAAAAATCATCAGTTTGATTACGTGGCTAACGTATTTGTGTACACTTACCCCGACGGTCTGGATGTGGAAGTAATGAGTTATGCGGCCCTGGAATATGCATATCAGCATGCGGTATTAAAATCAGAAAGGGAGCATGTAACGCCTTACATCAGAAATCAATCTGATATGGAGGGTGGTAAAACCTTTAAGGCCTATAACTATGCCAATGCTGAAAAACTTACAACTCTTACAAGGCTTACTTTGGATGAACCGGCAGATTTAGAAGTACTTTCCTTTTTAGCAGAAACATTGGGAACTGAAAGGCCCTGGAAGGATTACTACAATTACCTGGAGAATAACCCGCATATAAATAAAATAAATAATTACATATCCGCCAATGAAGGATATGAAAAATCATTACAACAAGATGCATCAAATAACTGATTTTACTAACTCTGACAAATACAGGCAAAGAGTACATGATCTTATACCTGGTGGAGCACATACTTACTCAAAAGGAGATGACCAGTTTCCGCAACTTTCTCCTGCGGCTATCTCACACGGAAAAGGAGCCTACGTATGGGATATTGATAATAATAAGTACCTCGATTGCTCCATGGGGCTTACGAGTGTATCGTTGGGGCATGCATATGAGCCGGTTATTGAGCGTGTAAAAAAAGAACTGGACAACGGCGTTAATTTTCAACGTCCGGCTGCTATAGAAATGGAAATGGCCGAGAAATTTCTTTCTCTGGTGCCTCAGCATGATATGATCAAATTCGGAAAGAACGGTTCGTTAGTAATAACGGCTGCAGTTAAGCTTGCCCGTGCATACAACGGCAGGAAGCTGGTGGCATTTCCAGGTGATCATCCTTTTTATTCTTATGATGATTGGTTTATTGGGCAAACGGCCTGTGATAAAGGTATTCCCACAGAATATAAATCACTTACAGTTACGTATAAGTCAGATGACCTAAGTACACTGGAAAAATTATTTGAACAATATCCTGATCAAATTTCCTGTGTGATATCCGAACCGGAAAGATGTGTGGACGATTATATGAACCTTCATGAACTGATTGCCATTACCCAAAAGAACGGTGCATTATTTATCCAGGATGAAATGATAACCGGTTACAAAACCGATTTTCCGGGCAGCATAAAAAAATACAATACTCAGCCCGACATGGCTACCTGGGGCAAAGGCATTGCCAATGGATTTTCTTTTTGTGCCCTTACCGGCAAAAAAGAAGTGATGGAACTTGGCGGAATAAGAAATATAGGAAAGGAAAAAGTATTTCTTATCTCTACAACTCATGGCGGAGAAACAACAGCTATTGCGGCGGGCCTGGCAACCATCGAAGTTTTTGAAAAGGAAAATGTAATCGGTCATAATCACGGCATTGGACGCAGCCTTATAGATGCCTGCAATAAAGCAATTTCGGAAAATGGGTTATCTGCAAACATTTCACTTGCCGCAAAAGACTGGATGCAGGCCTTTGTTTTCCGGGATGCAGCTGGAGCGGTAAGCCAGGGATATCGTACACTAATGATGCAGGAAATGATAAAGCGTGGCGTTCTTTTCCAGGGGGCCTTTGTGCCATGTTACTCTCATTTGCCAGCAGACGTAGATTATTTTGCCGAAGCATTTAATGATTCATTGGGTATCTATAAAAAAGCGATAGAAGAAGGCTATGAAAAATATCTGGTAGGGCAGCCGGCAAAGCCTGTATTCAGAAAAATATTATAATCTATGGATAGAATTTATAAGTGTCTTAATAGGCAGGTTCAAATTGATCAGCAATATGCAATTGTGCCCTTAAGAAGTGAAGACCGATATAAGATTATGCAATGGCGCAATGAACAGATCTATCACCTGAGACAAAATAAATTACTTACCAAGCAGGATCAGGATAATTATTTTGATAATGTAATTATAAATGATTTTGAAAACGAACAACCAGCACAAGTACTGTTTTCTTTTTTAAAAGATAATGAATGTATAGGATATGGAGGGTTGGTCCATATCAATTACACAGATAGGAATGCCGAAATATCTTTTCTTATGGATACTCAAAGGGAAAAGGAATATTTTGAAATAAACTGGATGAAGTATTTATCGCTGATAGAAAAAACGGCTTTTGATGAATTGGAGCTGCACAAGATATTTACTTACGCATTTGATCTTCGCCCACACTTATATGCCATATTGCACAAGGCCGGTTTTACACAAGAAGCCAGGTTGAAGGAGCATTGTTTTTTCGAAAATAAATTTATTGATGTACTTATTCACGCAAAAATAAATTCAAATGCTTAGTGTAAGAAAGGCAGAGCAATCCGATGCATTGCTTTATTATGAATGGGCAAATGAGAAAGCTGTTCGCCGCCAATCATTTAATTCTGAAAAGATCACATTGGAAGAGCATGTGCAATGGTTTGAGAAAAAAATAACAGATTCAACATGTATCATGCTGATCTTTGAAAATAAAGAACGGCAACCTGTTGGCCAGGTAAGGTTTCAGCAAGAAAACGAAGAAGTGTATGTGGTGGGCATTTCCGTTGATGCGGCGTTTAGAGGAAAAGGATTAGCTCCTCAGATATTGATTATGGCTTCAGAATATTTTTTTTCTGTGCATCCGTTAAAAAAAATTCATGCTTTTATCAAGCAGGATAATATGGCTTCTGTTCATTCTTTTGAAAAAGCAGGATACGCCAACCCCAAACTTACAGAAGTAAATGGGATAAAAAGTTTTATATACACAAAAGAAAATGCAAATGCAAATAGCTGATTTTAACATTGGACGGGATAATAAACCTTTTATTATTGCAGAAATGAGCGGTAATCATAACAGCTCTATTGACCGTGCCTTTAAAATAATAGAAACCGCAGCAGCCTGCGGCGCACATGCAATAAAATTACAGACATATACTGCAGACACTATTACCATTGATTGCCGGGGTGGCCTGTTCGACATAAAAGATGAAAGTTCTTTGTGGAAAAACAGAAATCTCTATGAATTATATAAAGAAGCATACACTCCGTGGGAATGGCATGAGCAGCTTTTTCGTTGTGCCAAAGAAAACGGAATTATCTGTTTCTCAACACCATTCGATGATACCGCTGTAGATCTGTTGGAAAGCCTGGATGCGCCAGCCCATAAGATCGCTTCATTTGAGAATAATCATTATCCCTTGCTTAAGAAAGTAGCTGCTACCGGCAAGCCCGTGATCATGTCTTCGGGAGTGAGTAGCCTGCATGATCTTGCAGAGTCTGTAAAAGTATTACAGGATAATGGGTGTAAAGATCTTGTATTATTAAAATGCACAAGTAACTACCCAGCCTCTCCAGAAAATTCCAATTTGAGAACTATTCCGCATATGCGTGAATTATTTAACTGCGAAGTAGGCTTAAGTGACCACACAATGGGTATTGGTGCTCCTATTGCAGCGGTCACACTTGGTGCCACTGTAATAGAAAAGCATTTTTGCCTTAGCAGGGCAGAAGGAGGCGTAGACAGTGCTTTTTCGCTGGAGCCAGAAGAATTGAAAGCCCTGGTTATAGAGTCGCAACGAGCGTGGCTTTCCTTAGGCCATGTGCAGTATGGTGTGCAGGAAACCGAAAAGAAAAGCCTGAATTTTAAAAGATCAATTTATATAGTTGAGGATATTAAAGCAGGTGAGTTATTTACAAAACAAAATATTCGGGTAATAAGGCCCGGTGATGGACTGCATCCCAAATATTACGAAATGATCGTTGGCCAGAAAGCTGCAATTGATTATAAAAAAGGAACTCCACTATATTTAAATTCTTTTTTTGCAAATGGGTAGTATCAATAAACCTAAAATATTGTTATGCTGGCCTTATCACCGACAACATTGGGTATCAGTTTTCAATCTTTTAAAAAACGATTTTGATTTTGTTTTTTTAAACTGGGCAGATAGTAGTTTTGAAATAAACTCCTATACCGATTGTGCCAAAACTTACTGGCTTAACTATAAAAACATTCAACAGCTGGTTGAAGAAATTAAACCCGATAAAGTAGTTTTTATGGGAGTTGACAACCCTTTAACTATCCTGCTGAATCATTATTGTAAAAAGAAACATATACCAACTTATATGATGCAACATGGTATTTTTCATGACTATGCTGCATATATAGAAGAAGAGACTATGGCAAGGCAAAGGGCTAAATTACCACGGCCAGCCGACAATAAAATTATCCCTGAGCGAAAAGGAGTAAATAAAAAAAGCGGGGTGCTGTTTTTTCTCAATTCACTTTCATTCAAGACAATTTTCCCTTTTATTACCATATTTCAGATAGAATTGCTAAAGCGGTTTTTAAAATCGCATACAAAGGCTTACCGCTATACCAAATATTCATCCCGAAGGGCAAGGTTTTATATAGTATTTACCAGGTTCTGTTCGGGCATCTTAAAAATACGTGATGGTGTTTCTTTTGATGCTATGCTGGAAGTAGGTAACCAGGAGGCTGATGAAATATTTAAACAGGTAAATCAAGAGGAGTTGCCGCTTTATTCAGAAAAACCTTATTACCTGCTTATTGATGACCCATTGGGAGAAATAGCAGATTATAATACCAATGGTATTTTTCCTAAAGAGGATGTAAACAGTTTTCATCAAAAGCTGAATCAGTTCGCTTTACAAAACAACAAGCGGCTTATAATAAAGCTGCACCCTGACAGCTATAATTCAACTTTTTTCATAAAGGATGATAATGTAACTTTTGTTAAGCAGGCTAACATACCTAACCTTATTAAATTTAGTAGTGCTGTTTTTGGAGGAACATCTACGTTACTGATTCCTGCATTAAAATTAAAACCTGCCTGCTTATTTAAATATAACAACAAATTTGAGCTTCACCGGTTTATGACAGATATAGATTATTGCAAGGTGCTGGATTATCAAAACTTTAAGACAGAAGAAATAATTTTTGATGAAAACATAGCCGATGATAAAAAGAAAAAATTTACCGAAGCCTATCTTTATAGCAATGACCAGGCATCAGTAAACAGAATAAAGGATATTTTATTAAATAAACAAGCAGTATATTAAATTGAGTAATACCCTAAAGTCATCTGGTATTTATTTAGTAATGGGTTTTTTGCCCATGGCAGTAAATCTTTTATTATCTCCGTTATATTCACATTTATTATTGCCGGAACAAAATGCAATAATTGCAAAGGCAACCATATACCAGTCCTTCATAACAATTTTTATCAGCCTTAGTATTGATAGCGCTTTCAGCAGATTTTATTTCGACTTTTATAAAAAGAAAAAATTGCTGAATGCTTATCTGTCAACCATTATTATTTTTATAATAATTACAACGCTTATCGTTTTAATTATTCTACTCCCTTTTGGCGACTTGATATTTAATTTTCTTCAGCATAATGGCCAGTTTTCATTTAATAAATATGGCGTATGGGTACTAATAACTTCTGCATTTACAGTTATTCAAAGCCTGCTGTTGCTCTATGAAAGAAATAAAGAGAACCCAATTTCTTTTTCGGTAATATCCCTAATGTATTTCTTTTTCTCTCTGATCTTTTCTTTATGTAGCCTTATTATTTTTAAAATGGGAGCCTTTGGTGTTATTGCAGGCAGAGCAATAGCTTATGGCATCATTACAGTCACCCTGGTGATTTTATTTTATAAAAAACACCCCTTTTATTTCAAGCCTAAATTTTTAAAATCAAGTTTGGCTTATTCATTGCCGTTAGTTCCGTATCTTATCCTTATGGTGCTGTATGGTAATGTAGATAGGATAATGGTGGAAAAGGGATTCAGTTCTCCCCAGGTATTGGGTATCTATACCTTTGCATTTAGTATTGCCGGTGCGGTTTCTGTTATTTTATCTTCGGGGCAAAATGTACAGATGCCTATGGTGTATAAATTGCTGGCTGATCACTCTGTGGAAAACGACAAAAAAATAAATGAGATCGTTAAGTTTTTTCATTTTATAATGGTTTCAGCTATCACCATTGGGCTGGCCGGCGCCATAATTTTTATCAACCTTACTTTTGCAAAAGAATACCGAGTTATAGTAGAATATATCGGCATGCTTTTTTTCGCATATATCTTCAGGTCGTATTATATTCTTTTTGCTGATAGTTTGTTTTATTTTAAAAAAACAAAATGGATATTTATTATTACGCTGATAAGCTTTTTAATTGGCTACGTCTGCATGAAATTACTGATACCTATATGGGGCATACCTGGTGTTTGTGCTGGTGTAATCATTATTAACTTTTCGCAGGCGGCCAGCGCTATAATTTTGATTAAAGCATTGGGAATTAATGCCCGGTTTTACAAAATGAGTATTAATCACTGGTATACTTTTTTTGTTTTGGTTGCTTATTTTTTATCAAGATATTTACTTGTAAAAGCGGGTTTGCCTATTGTATATTGCAATTTTTTTCCTGCCGGAGTTACAATACTTTTTTCTATTTATTTCTTTTATAAAAAGAGAGTGGCTATAAAAAATATTTTGCTTCCCCTGGTGGAAAAAAATAAATGGCTAAAGAAGCTTAGTTTTATTTATGGTAAGGGATAATGATAGAGCTGGCAAATACAGTATAATTTATAGTAAGAGCAGGGATAACTAATACATAGGCTGCTATAACATTAAAATAAAATAATGATGCTTAACGTAACAGAAACATTTTTGCCCAAATTTGAAGAGTACACGAGTATTTTAGAAAGGGCGTGGAAAAAAAAATGGTTGACCAATAATGGAGAGCTTGTAAAAGAACTGGAACAAAAATTAAAAGAGTATTTAGGTGTAAAACACCTGTTTTTTACCACAAATGGTACAATTGTTTTACAAATGGCCTTAAAGGTTTTGGATATAAAACCAGGCGATGAAATTATCACAACTCCGTATAGTTATGTGGCTACCACCAATGCCATTTTATGGGAAGGTTGTTTGCCGGTATTTGTTGATATTAATGCAGTTGATTTTAATATTGACAGTGCAAAAATAGAGGCAGCTATAAATAAAAATACAAAGGCAATTCTTGCTACACATGTATTTGGCAATCCATGTAATGTTGAAAAAATTGAGGCTCTTGCACAAAAATATAACCTTAAGGTTATTTACGATGGCGCCCATACCTTTGGTGCAACTTATAACGATAAGCAGTTATTAAACTATGGAGACATTTCCACCTGTAGTTTTCATGCTACAAAAGTTTTTCATACTGTAGAGGGTGGGTGTATAATAACACAAGATGATGCCATTGCCGAGAAATTATTTTTGATGCGGCAATTTGGACATTTATATGATGACTATTCCATGGTGGGTATCAATGCCAAGAATTCTGAATTTCACGCAGCAATGGGATTGAGTAATTTTCCATATGTAACCAGTATAATAAAAAAAAGAGGGGAAGTAGTTGGATGGTATAATGAATTACTTTTAGCAAAATTGCAAAGACCTATAGCTTTGAAAGGAACAGTTCAAAATTATTCTTATTATCCGGTAATCTTTCAATCGGAGGAGCAACTTTTGACAGCAGTTAAAATGCTAAATGAAAAAAATATTTTTCCCCGCAGATATTTTTATCCCTCGCTTAATACTTTGCCTTTTCTTACCAACAAAATAGCTTGCCCACATAGCGAGGATATAAGTAAAAGATCACTCTCCTTACCTTTATCAACACAAACAGAAAAAGCCAGTGTAGAAACTATTTGTACTATAATAAATAATATTTTATGTTAATTATAGGGGCAGGCGGATTTGCAAAAGAACTTCTTTTTATGCTTTCAAAGGTAAAAATTGAAACGGAGCTTACCTTTTACGACGATATTACCGAAGATAAAGGCAGGCAATTTCTTGAAAAATTTGCTGTATTGAACAATGAAGAAGAGTTAAAAAATTACTTTATTAATAAAACAAAACAGTATATAATTGGGGTAGCAAAACCTGCTTACAGAAAAAGTATTTACAATAAAATAAATGCACTTGGTGGAAATTGTACAACCATTTATTCTCCAACAGCAGATATAGGAAAATTTGAAAATAACTTTGGTGAAGGTGTAATTGTTATGGATAAGGTAATAGTTGAAACATCAGATACAATCGGGAAAGGCACTTTAATTCATTGTAATTCATTTATAAGCCATGATGTAACTATAGGAGATTTTTGCGAAATTTCTCCTTTTGTAAAATTACTTGGCAATGTAACTGTAGGAAACTGCTGCGCTATTGGTACAGGAGCCATACTTTTACCAGGCATAACTATTGGCGATAATGTGGTAATAGGAGCAGGGGCTGTAGTAACTAAAAATATTTCCAGCAATGAAACTGCTGTTGGAATACCTGCCCAGGTAGTCAAAAAAAATAATCAGTAATGCAATCTGTTCTGCAAAATTCATCCCTTTATATATCGGTATGCCTAATTACTTATAACCAGGAAGGCTATATCAGCCAGGCAATAGAATCTATTGTAAATCAAAAAACAAGTTTTTCTTTTGAGCTAATTATAGGAGAGGATTGTTCCAAAGACAATACAAGGCAGGTTTGTGAAGCATATCAACAACGGTACCCCGGCCTGATAAGGTTGCTGCCATCTTCAAAGAATTACGGAATGATGGGTAATTTTATTCGCACCTTAAACAGTGCCAACGGAAAATACATAGCTTTTTGCGAGGGGGATGATTACTGGAGCGATGAAAATAAACTTCAAAAGCAAGTTGAATTTTTAGAAAGTAATACCGATTATACGCTTGTAGGACATAATTACGAAAGGTTATATAAAAACAATACCAAAGGAAAAGTAGACAGGAGACCCGAAGCAAAAAACAGTTTTGTTATTGATGATTATATAAAAAGCCATTTTATACATATTAATACCTTGCTGTATAAAAAGGTAGCTACGGTACCGGACTGGTTTAGTTCATTGTCAGTAGGGGACCAGCCATTAATAATATACATGGCACAATATGGTAAAATAGGGTACATGAATGATTTTATGAGTGTATACCGAATAAATGACGAAAGCTTTATGAGTACCAATAAAGTTTCGCAGGTGATAAAGAATTTTATAAAAGATTTAATGGTAATAAATGAAAAAACGTATCATCAATACGAGAAAAGTTTTGCTGTGAGAATACGCATAGAACAACTCATGTATTCCTTTTGCACGCTCAAATATTTTTCAAAACAGCTGGTTATAATTAAAAATGCCGCATTTATAATAAAGTATAGAAAATTCATTTTTAAGGATGATTTTTCATTCTATAAATTACTGATACCAAATAGCATAAAATCACTCCTCAAGTCTGTTTTTAAAGCCTGATTAGATAAAAAGCAATTACCTTTGCGCCTTTACCCTTTTTACCGCTTATGCTTTTTAACTCTATCCAGTTTTTGGTATTTTTTATTGTTGTAACTACTGCTTATTTTATTTTACCACATAAGTACAGGTGGTTTCATCTTTTAGCTGCAAGTTGTTATTTCTATATGGCTTTTGTGCCGGTATATATATTAATACTGGGCGGCACAATTGTTATTGACTATATAGCAGGAATTTATATTGAAAAAGCAGCAGGAAGAAAAAGAAAAATGCTTTTAACATTAAGTATCCTTGCAAATATCGGAGTATTGGCTGTTTTTAAATATTATAATTTTTTTATTGGAAATATAAATCCCTTATTTAATTTTCATATTCCGTACCTGAAAATATTATTGCCTATAGGCTTGTCCTTTCATACTTTTCAGGCAATGAGTTATACAATTGAAATTTACAGAGGCAACCAAAAAAGCGAACGGCATTTTGGTATCTACGCACTGTATGTTATGTTTTATCCCCAACTTGTAGCTGGCCCTATAGAAAGGCCGCAGAATATCCTGCATCAATTCCACGAAAAAAAGTACTTTAATCAAAATGATTTTTTTATTGGTATCAAATATATTTTGTGGGGATTATTTAAGAAAGTTGTAATTGCAGACAGGCTTGCCATATTGGTAAACCAGGTGTATGGTGCTCCTCAAAATTATAGCGGAAGTATGCTGATTTTGGCTACTTTCTTTTTTGCTATTCAAATCTATTGTGATTTTTCAGGTTATTCTGGTATTGCTATTGGTGCGGCCAGGGTAATGGGTTTTAGGTTGATGAAAAATTTCGACAATCCCTATTCGGCTAAAAGCATTAGCCAGTTTTGGAAAAAATGGCATATATCTTTATCAACCTGGTTTAGAGATTACTTGTATATTTCTTTAGGTGGTAACAGGGTTAGTGTACCAAGATGGTACTTTAATTTGTTTTTTGTGTTTTTGGTTAGTGGATTTTGGCATGGTGCCAACTGGACTTTTATTGTGTGGGGAGCCCTGCATGGTTTTTACCTTGTATTTGCCATACTGCTAGAAAAGCCCCTACAAAAAATTGGTGATTTCTTTTCAAAGATCAGGCTTTCCTATTTGTACAGTGTTCTACAAATTGGCATAACATTTTTATTAGTCACTTTTGCGTGGATATTTTTTAGAGCAAACACTTTGTCGGATGCTTTACATATAGTTAAAACGATAGGGAGTGGTAACTTAGACTGGCGAGGGCTGATAGACCAGGAAGGCTTTTCAAAGATTACAGTGGGCATTTCAATGGTACTGATCGCAATGCTTTTTTGGGCAGAGTCAACTTTTGTTGACGGCCTTATTGAGAGCAAATTTGGGGTTCGGTATAAAACCAATCTTGCTTTTGTTGTACTTTTAATGGTTTTAATTTTGTTGTTAGGCGTTTTCCAGGAATTATCTTTTATCTATTACCAATTTTGATGTAATATGAAGCTTTTCATTTTTTTCTTTGTATCAGTTCTCCTCGCATTTTCAATTTCGGGCGGGAGTAGCTATTTTATAAAAAAAGGGTTACGAAAAAGTAATGTAGATTTTTATGGAAAAATTGGAGCAGCCTGCAATAGTGAAAAGGGTTCAAACTTGTTATTGGTAGGCAATTCCAGAGTGTTGGATAATTTAGACCCCAGGGTGTTTGATAGTATTACAGGGTTAAAAGCATATAATTATGGGGTAAGTGCTGCTGCCATCAAAACCTGTTACAATGTAATTAAAGCAGGTTTGCAAAATCAAAAAAATACCAAAGCTGTTATTTTAAATATTGATTATAACATGTTTAGGACAATAGACGATCCTTATAAAGATGCCTATTACTATTCATTTGAACAGAAGATACCCGGCTTGTTGAAAACAGATTCCGGAAACATTAACCTGGTACACTCTTTAAAGCTATTTGACATTGCGTTATTTGATGATGTTGCGAAATTTGCGGCCTTAAATGCATGGCTGCATCCTGACAATAGACCTGAAGGAACATATGATGGATTTTATCCCGAAACCAATTTAACCCTATTTAATGTGCCACTTCAAAGAGAAATGCTCAGTGGTACAATACCAATGACAGTAAGTGGCGTAAATACTTTTATTGATATAATTAAAACCTGTAAAACAAATAAGATACAACTGGTTTTGGTAGTTGCGCCTTATTATAAAGTATATCACCCCAGAAAATTTGTTACAAACTACGATTCTATTATTAACCAGGTAAATACTATAGCAGTTAAAAATAACCTTCCTTTTTTAGATTACTCAGATTCTTATATATCTGCCGACCGAGGTAATTTTAAAAATTATAATCATCTTAATGCAAAAGGCGCAATGCTGTACTCTACTGCACTGGCAGATACACTGCAAAAAATATTAACTAACAATCTTTGAGGAATAAAAAATATTATTAACAGAAATAATTAAAAGTATATTAATAATATTGTGAAACTAGCACACATACTATATAGCGGATTAGGGGGGCATTCTTCTGTAGTTTTTTCGTTTATTGAAGCTGAAAACAATCAGGAATTCGAACACGTTCTGATTTTTTTTGGCATTGAAGATATGCCTGTTGCCTATCTTAATAAATGTAAAGAATTGAAAATAGCTTATTACGCTATAAAAAAAAATCCGGGGTTAGATATAGCTTCTCAAAAAAAAATAACTGGATTGTTAAAAGAAATTTCACCAAACGTAATCTTATTACATTCGGTAAACCTTATACTGCCCATTTTTAAATACACCATTGGAAAGAAGATAAAATTAATTTCCATTGAACACCAGGCAAATGAACTTAAGACAAAACGAGAATGGATAGGTTCTTTTTTTGTGATGTTACTATCCGATAAAGTAGTCTATTTGACTGAATCGTATAAGAACCAAATTAAAAATAAACTTAGATTTGTTTTTAAAACTAACAAGGTAAGTATAATTAATAATGGTATTAATATAGATCTTTTTAAGCCGGCAGATTTTGTAAATGAGCGTAATTTAATAAGGATTGGCATGTTAAGCAGGTTAACAGCCATTAAAGATCACTTAACTTTAATTGATGCTTTTAAGTTATTATTGGATAAAGCCGGTAATAAGCAAGAAATGATGCTCTTATTGGCAGGCGAGGGCGAAACAAAAAAAAGTTTAATGGAAAAAGTAAATGATTTGAAATTACAGGATAATGTTGTTTTTTGTGGTATGTTGTCTGAAATGGAATCGGTTACTTTTTTAAATAGCTTGGATATATACGTACATGCATCTTTTGGCGAAACTATGAGTACAGCTATTATGCAAGCCATGGCCTGTGCAAAAGCAATGATAGTGTCTGATGTGGACGGCATTAATAATATGGTTACCAATAACATAACCGGCCTGTTAGTACCCACACAAAATAAAGAGGTACTGGCAAATACGCTGGAAAAATTACTGGCAGATAAAGAATTGCAAAAAAAACTAGGGCACAATGCAGTTGAGTTTGCACAAGAAAATTACTCTAATAAATTTATGTATAAAAAGTATAAGGCGCTTATTGACTGATTGCTATGAGAATTCTTCATTTAATATATACCCATGGGGTTGCGGGAGCAGAAAAGTACCTGTTAGATTTACTGCCAGGACTAAAGGAATATGGCATAAATGCTGATGTAATTTGCATTTGCCCTCATGTATACAAAAATAAAGTACAACAATATTGCAACAGGTTAACTGAAAAAGGGATTGCTACAAAATTGATAACTTCTGGCAGATTAAATATTTGGGGCACCGCAAAAAAAATCAATCAATACTGCCTGGCTAATAATATCAAGGTTATACATTCTCATTTATTTAATTCTGATATGATGGCAGTGGCGGTAAAACTTTTTTTTAATAAAAAAATACAACTATTATCAACTAAACACGGCTATAAAGAAACTTACTTTATAAATAATGCAGAAAATATTGGTAAGATACCCTACGGCTTTTATTACTTTCTTACAAAATATTTAATATCTAAAATTGATAATAATATTACAATCAGTAAAGCAATTTCCGATTTATATCACAATCTAAAACTTACACCGGAAAAAATGCCGTATATCCATCATGGTATTTGTGTAGATAAAAAATATATTAAAGAGGATGAAATAAGCTATAAAAAATTTTCTCCTCAACTAGTTATTGTAGGCAGGCTTACCACCATAAAAGGCCATGCTTATCTCTTTGATGCAATGCCGGATATTATTAAAGAATTTCCCGGTGTGCATTTATTGGTCATTGGAGAAGGTGTTGAGGAAAAAGCGTTGCAACAAAAATCGGCAAAACTGCGGATAGAAAATCATGTAAGTTTTATAGGGTTTCAAAATACTCCTTATGCCTATATGGAAGAGTCGGATATAATAGTTTTACCATCACTGTATGAACCATTTGGGTTGGTTTATATTGAATCTTTTGCATTAAAAACGCCTATGGTGGCATTTGATGTACAGGCTTGCAATGAAATAATCAAGAACAATGAAACAGGTGTGTTAGTTCCTGTAAAAGATAGTGTATCACTTGCTAAGGCAATCATCTCTTTATTGAAAAATGCAAATGAACGAAGCAGGCTTGCTGAAAATGGGTACCAAGAATATATCAATTATTACAACACTGCAAGAATGATAAAAGATACCAACGCCTGGTACAGTGCTACGATAATATAGGATTCTCCTCAACTTTTTTACCCGTTTTACTATAAATACTTACCAGCATAAAATAATAAAACGGCAATAAAATAATTTTATACCTTATCATAGTTCCAAAATTAAAAGTAGTAAAGCCAATTATAAGAGCAAAGAGAATAGATGCCACAAATGAAAATAAAATAAGCGGGTTTAAAAAAATGATTTTGAAAAAACCTACGAATCTTGTTTTAATCAGAAGGTATAATGTTGATAATAGCAGAAGGGTAGATTCTAAAGCAGTGAATAAAATGATGACTTTTCTGCTCTCCCATAAAAACGGCCTGTATAAGCAGGAAAAAATAGCTCCCGGGCTTTTAAGAATCATTGAACTTAACGAAGGATCAAAATTGTCGAGTTCGAAACCTGCTTTACTGCTTTCATCAGCGTTTTGGATGTTTTGGTAATTTTGCTGGTAAGACTGTACCTGCATATATGAATCTTCCACCATCTCATTTATTTGTGTAGAAAAGTTGGAAAAAGTTATGAACAGTACACCTAAAGTTAAAAATAATATTATAACTCCAATCTTTACAATAAGGTTCTTTAACAACAATACGTAGTGTACAAAAATAACCATTACAATACTGGCTAGTAAAACCAGTACGATATAACTTTTTACAACGTACACAAGAAATATTAAAAGAGGGAGCATTAGCAGCTCGGCAAAATTTATTTGTTTCTTTACAATGGTTTTATAAAAAATAGCAACTATAAATCCTACCGCACCTAGGCATATAGAATCTTTCATTAATCCACTTCCCCAAAACCATATAGACGGGCTATATAATACAGCATAGGCCAAAAGTGTTTGATTTTTCCCCTTATTAAAATCATTAAAAACACTGAACAATTTCCACTGGCCTGCAAATGAAAATAATCCAAAGAACATTGAAATGATTATGAACTTATTAAAAGATAAAAAGGAAAAGAAAGCAGATATTTTCACTATTATAGTTGCTGAAGAAATAGCCAGGTAGCCTGCGAGTTGCGGAGAACCGTCCTCGGCATTAAACCAACGGGAAAACTCATCTGTAGTTGAAAAGAAATATTTTACATTGCCTATATTATTTGCAATTTGATTATGCATAAAATCGCTTCCTGCATAATAAGTAAAAGAATCGCCATAGCCATAATAATACTGTACCAGCATGGAATAAGCGATTGAACCCAACATCCGTAAAAAAAACGCTATTAAAAAAATTTTCTTCAGGTCAATATTTTCGAAAGTGGCAGCTCTTTTTTTTACAAAAAAATAAAAAATTCCAAAATATACCGGCAATAAAATATAATCGTAAAGGGTTATTATCATCTAAGTAGTAAAATATGTAGCAAAAATGGGTAAATTAATTGCAAGATAACCAATACTTATTTAACAGCATTATGGCAGCTGATCGGTAGTCACAAACCCAAATATAAATACTATGTATAAATTAATTCATTTATATGTAAGAGATATAGCAATTTGCTACAATAAAAGCCATAGTATTCCGTTATAAACCAAGTTTCTATTAAAACCAAGCAAATCCACTAACAATGAATCAAACCATCTCATTAGTAAATCCGTTTACTAGAAATCCCCTTCAAAAGTCGGCACAGGGCCTGTTAGATAACCTGGCTACTCTTTTCCCTTACAAAGGCGGTGCTTACAGAATAGTTCAGGACGATAATTATACCCAAAATTTTGGCTATCAATGGAATAAATTTGCAGCTACGCAAATAGACAGGGAACAAAAAAATACCCAACTAAGCTATACCCGTTTTTTTGCTGTTACCGAATGGGATAAAGAAAATCTACAGGATAAAAATATTTTAGAAGTGGGTAGCGGAGCCGGCCGGTTTTCGCAAATAGTACTCGATCATACAAAAGCAAATCTATACAGTGTTGATTATAGCAATGCAGTAGAAGCTAATTTTAAAAATAACGGGCATCATAAAAACAGGTTGCAACTTTTTCAAGCCAGTGTTTATGAAATGCCATTTGATAAGGCACAGTTTGATAAAGTATTTTGTTTTGGTGTGATACAACACACACCTGATGTAAAAAAAACAGTGCAGTCACTTATTGATATGGCCAAGCCGGGTGCAGAAGTAATTGTAGATTTTTATTGTGTAAATGGCTGGTGGACAAAAGTACAAGCCAAATACATCTTCAGGCCAATAACAAAAAAATGGAGCAACGAAAAATTACTTAGAAAAATAGAAAAAAATGTAGACTGGATGATGGCAGCCACGACCTTTTTTAATAAAATCGGTATTGGCAGATTCATTAACAGGTTTATTCCTATATGCGATATTAAAGGAACACTTCCTCAAAACCTATCTAAAAAAGAACTGCGTGAATGGTGTGTGCTCGACACCTTTGATATGTTTGGGCCCCAATACGATCAACCGCAAAAAGTTGCTACTGTAAAAAAATGGTTTCAGCAAAATGGTATGCAACAGGTATGGGGTGGCAGCATCAAGTTTGATAACAGCGTTGCTTATGTTGTAAAAGGCATAAAAAAATAAACGAGGCTAACCCTAAACTCCCAAACCCCTATTCCCTAATCAAGTTTAAGGAAATAGCAATTAATAATTACGGCTTTAGTAATTTGTTACATCTTTGCGTTAAGCAATTGCTTTGTTATTTAAGAAAATGAAAAATAAAATTATCCATTTTATATTCAATCTTGGCCGTGGTGGTGCCGAAACCATGATGGTAAGGGTAATAAAAGAATTACCGGAATATGAGCATGTGGTCGTTACGCTTTTTTCAACAAATAATTTTGGCAGCGAATTACAATGCGATAAATTAATAAATTTAAACCTTGCTTCTCTGTTATCACTGCCATTGGCAATTTTTAAATTTCGTAAGGTTGTAAAAAAAGAAAAGCCAGCAATTGTACATACCCATTTATTTTGGCCCACAGTTGTTGCAAGGTTTTCGGTTCCTAAAAAAACTCCTCTCATTACCACTATACATGCCTTTATTGCTACATCACTGGAATATAAAAACTGGTATGTTCGTTTTTTAGATAAGTTTACTTACAGGTTTCGAAAAAATATTATTATAGGCGTAGCCAAACAAGCAACGGATGAGTATTTTTCTTTTTTAAAATTAAAACCATACAAAGCTTATACACTCTATACTTTTGTTGATATTAATCAATTTAATATCGAAAATGCAGCATCTAAATTATCTTCACCAATATTTAAAGTAATTTCGGTAGGCGCTTTGCGCATGCAAAAAAATTATTTGTATACGGTACAGGCATTCGAAAAACTAAAAGCAGAAAATATTGAATTGCATATTTATGGTATTGGAAATATGCAGCAGGAAATACAAAATAAAATTGACCAAACTGGAGCAAAAGTGATATTAAAAGGAGAGGTTAAAAACCTGGAAAAAATTATTCCCCAATACGATCTTTATCTGATGTCTTCTACTTACGAAGGATTTTCTTTGAGTGTGCTCGAAGCAATGGCAATGGGAAAGCCGTTATTGCTAAGTGATATCGTTTCTTTTAAAGAACAATGCCAGGATACAGCTACATACTTTTCTCTTGCCAATGAAAAAGACTTGCAGAATAAATTAATACAATTAAGTAAAACTACAACCGAAGAATTAAATATAGTTGGAGAGAGAGCAAGGCAAAGGGTAATAAAGAATTTTACATTGCCTGAGCATATTGAAGCGTTACGTGATATTTACACAGCAGCATTATACACAGGCTCTTAGTAACTGATTAATCGTATTTTTAATAACAAACCTTACTTTTGATTCAACTAATAAATCACTTTATTAATTATGTGTGGAATATCAGGATTTATTGATTTTAACAAGAAAACAGACCGGACCATTTTAGAAAAAATGAACCGTATCATGGCACATCGTGGGCCAGATGGGGAAGGTTATGGAATATATAATAATGATATTGCTGCAGTTGGGCTTGGGCACCGCCGTTTAAGTATAATCGATCTTTCGGAAGGAGGCAGCCAGCCACAAACTTTTCAATCGTTGCATATAACATTCAACGGCGAAATTTATAATTATGCAGAAATAAAAAAAGAGCTGGAACAAAAGGGCCACCAGTTTCACAGTCATAGTGATACTGAAGTAATTTTGCATGCTTACAGCCAATGGGGTAGCGCAGCACTGCAAAGATTTATAGGCATGTTTGCATTTGCCATTTATGATGATGTTAATCAAAAATTATTTGCCTGCAGGGACAGGGCTGGGGTAAAACCATTTTTTTATTCCTGGAAAGATGGATTGCTATTATTTGGCTCGGAATTAAAAGCACTAATGCAACATCCTGATTTTGTAAAAGAAATTGATTTGGATGCTGCTGCTGCATATATGCAATTTGGTTATGTGCCAACACCACACTGCATTTTCAAAAATACTTATAAATTAAAGCCTGGGCATTTTTTAGAAATAGATATAAAAAAGAAAACAGTAGAGGCGCAACAGTACTGGAATGTATACGATGCTTATAACCAACCTACATTAAAAATAGATTTACCCGATGCTATTGCTGAAACAGAAAAGTTACTGACAAATGCATTTCAATACAGAATGGTGAGTGATGTACCCGTAGGTGTTTTTTTAAGCGGTGGATACGACAGTGCTTGCGTAACAGCATTGCTACAGGCAAATAATACCGAAAAAATAAAAACATTTACTATAGGAGTACCTGATGCCGGGCTGAATGAAGCTCCTTATGCAAAAGAAACTGCAGCGCACCTTGGTACCGACCATACCGAATATTATTGCACTGAAAAAGAGGCATTGGAAATTGTACCGCAATTACCTTTTTTTTATGATGAACCTTTTGCCGACAGCAGCGCCATACCTACGACATTGGTAAGTAAGATTGCCAGGGAAAAAGTAACCGTTGCATTATCGGCAGATGCGGGCGATGAAATTTTTGCCGGCTACAACCGCTACGATTACCTGATGAAATACGGCAATAAAATAAAAAACATTCCGGGATTCATGCGCAGATCCGCAGCAGCAATTATGGATGTCATTCCTGCAGACGCTATACCATTTTTTAATAAAAAATATCTATTTCACAGCAGGTACGAAAAGGTGAAATCATTGTTTAAAAATCCATCTGAACAAAATATTTTAATGAACCTTACCTCGCAAATGAATGCAAAAGATTTGGCAGAGCTTTTTAAAGAAACGACCAAACAAATGCCAACTGCATTTGATAGTAAAGAGTTGAAGCCGGAAAATTTTTCTACACTTGGCTACATGATGGCAATAGATTATCAAACTTATTTGCTTGATGATATTTTACAAAAAGTAGATAGGGCAGGCATGAGCGTAAGCCTTGAAGGAAGGGAACCTTTTTTAGACCAGCGCATTATCGAATGGGCAGCCAAGCTGCCTATGGAATATAAATACAATAAGGGTATTAAAAAATTCATCATCAGGGAAATAGTTCATAAATATATACCCAAAGAAATGATGAACCGCCCAAAAATGGGTTTTGGTATTCCTGTAGCTGCCTGGCTGCAAAAAGACCTGAAACCTTTTGTAGACAAATATTTTGATGAGGCTTTTATTGAAAAGCAAGATATTTTTAAGAATAGTGAGATACAACGTATACGAAAATCATTTTACAAGGGCAAAGCAGAAAGGGTAGAGAAAGTTTGGTACCTATTAATGTTTCAAATGTGGTACGACAAGTGGATCAATAATAATTAATAGAAATTATAGCCTTATCAATCAAATATCTTTCTAAAAACCCGAACGCTGAAAAAAGTTTGTAAATGTAACTGGACCAACATTTTTTTCTATTGCATTGTAAATAATGATGTTGCACCGTTTTTTCTTTAAAAATGAAGCAATATATGGAACACGGCTTCGTTTTAATTTGCCTAGGCTTTTTTACACGCAATGTATAACTGCTTTTATTAGGTTTATCATTTGCATCAGAAAAGTAATTACATAGTTTTTATTTGATAACGAAGGGATTAAGTAATGACAAGGTAAAATATTACCATATGTTACAAAGAAGAATAATATTATATTTACCAAAATAAACTTGATAATAATCAATTTTTTTTTAATGATAGAGTACGAAATAAAAGCTAAAAGCAAATTCTCTTTCGGTTTAAAAGAATTGGTGCAATACCGGGAGCTATTTTACTTTTTTACCTGGAGGGATGTAAAAGTAAAGTACAAACAAGCTGCATTAGGCATTGTGTGGGCTATAATTCAGCCCTTGATAATGATGGTAATGTTTACGCTGATTTTTAGTAAAGCACTTAATGTAAAAAGCGATGATGGAATTCCTTATCCGGTGTTTGCGTTAAGCGGCTTATTGATCTGGAATATTTTCAGCAATGGATTATTAGCCAGCGCAAACAGCATGGTCAATAATGCCAATATTATCAAGAAAATTTATTTTCCCCGATTGGTAATACCAATGAGCGCCATACTAACTGTTTTGGTAGATTTTTTATTCGCTCTAATTATTTATGCAGTCATTCTTATTTACTATCATCAAAGTGTGAATGTGCTCAAGTTGTTGTTTTACTTGCCGCTTAGCATTTTAATTACTGTGATCACCACTTTTGGAGTGGGTACTTTTTTAGCTGCATTAAATGTGAAGTACAGGGATTTTCAATATGTAATTCCCTTCATGATTCAGTTTTTATTGTTTGCAAACCCGGTTTTATATTCTGCCAAAGCATTTACTAATCCAGCTATTACCTGGATAATGAGATGCAACCCAATTGCAAGCGCCATACAACTTAACCGCAGCATTTTTGCGAACGCGGCTGTAGATTGGATAGCAGTAGCATTGAGCAGCGGTGTAGCCTTATTACTTTTATTGATTGGTATTTATACATTTAGAAAAACCGAAGCCTATTTTGCTGATCTGGCATAATATATTATAATGAAACCCATTTTAGAAATACAACATTTAAGTAAACAATTCAAGATAGGCGCAAAACAGGAACGCTACCTTTCTTTAAGGGACATGCTGTCTAATCCTTTTGCAAAAAAGAAAGACAGTGTTGCTTCGGGAAAAAGTTTTTTTGCATTGAACGATGTCAGCTTTACGGTAAACGCCGGCGAAAGCATTGGTATCATCGGGCGCAACGGCGCAGGCAAAAGCACACTGCTTAAAATACTCAGCAAAATAACACCTCCCTCAAGCGGTAAAATAATTTGCCGTGGCCGTGTTGCAAGTTTGCTTGAAGTAGGTACGGGCTTTCATCCGGAATTAACGGGCAGGGAAAATATTTTTATGAACGGCAGCATCTTAGGCATGCGCCGTGCAGAAATAGAAAAACATTTTGATGCCATTGTTGATTTTAGCGGCATTGAAAAATTTCTGGATACGCCACTTAAAAGATACAGCAGCGGTATGCAATTGCGTTTAGCCTTTGCAGTGGCTGCCCACATGGAACCGGAAATACTGATCATTGACGAAGTCCTGGCGGTAGGTGACGCTGAATTTCAAAAAAAGTGTTTGGGCAAGATGGACGAGGTGAGTAAAAGCGGCAGAACAGTTTTGTTTGTAAGCCACGATCTTAGTGCAGTATCAACCCTTACCAAAAAATCTATTTACTTACAACAGGGCCAAATTGTACAGTATGGTAATACACCGGAAGTTATTCAAACCTACTCTTCCAATTTTACTAAAAATAATATTTATACACAAGATGCTGCTGCTGATAAACCATCGGTAACAAAGGTAGAAGTGCTTACTTCAGAAGGTGGCATACTGCAAGGTAACAGCAAGCCAATGTCTATAAATTTTGAAGTGAACATGCCATTTGAAGTACCGGGCATGGGTTTATCATTGCAAATATTCAATCACCTTAACCAACCGGTATTATACGATTGGTTATTCGATTCTCAAACGCCGATTTGCAGAACAAAAGGCTTGCATAAATTTTCTATTGATTATAAAAATATAAGGCTGTACCAGGGCAACTATTTTGTAAGAGTGCATTTGGCAGAATCTATTACCAAAAGCAAATTCGCACAATTTGATTGTTGCCCATTTGAAGTAGCCATGATTGATGTAAAAGCGCCAGACTGGGGCTGGCAAAATAATGTGTGCCAGTATTTTGAAGATAAAAACTGGGTTATTGCATAAAATAAAATTATGAGAGAAGAAAAACTAGCAAGGCTTTCGGGATTTAACATCACAAAATTCAGCCTCAGGTATTTGCATTACAAATACCTTCATAAAGATATTGCGGAATCCATCCAAAAATATGCCCGGGGAAAAGTATTGGATATAGGTTGTGGTAATAAGCCTTACGAAAAATTATTTGAAGGAAAAATAAACAGCTATACAGGATGCGATATTATACAATCTGATCAGAACAAAGTGGATGTGCTTTGCGAAGCCAATAAAATTCCATTGGATAATGCACAATACGATACGGTTTTTTCTACCCAAACCATAGAACACGTTGCCGATCACCAGGGTGTAATTAATGAAGCCTTTCGTTTGTTAAAACCCGGAGGGTCCATTATTGTTTCAGCCCCTTTGTATTGGTATCTGCATGAAGAGCCCTATGATTTTTTCAGGTTTACAAAATACGGTTTTGAATACATCTTTAATAAAGCAGGATTTGAAATAACAGAAATATATTCAAATGGCGGCATGTGGGCTACAGCAGGGCAGAGCCTTATTCATGCTATTGAACACAGCAACAGCAAAAATTTTTTAGTTAAATCATGGCGCTTTCTGTTTTACAAATTGCGCTTGTATTGGTTTTTAAATTCATTTTTTAGTTGGTTAGACAGAGTAGATTATAATCCAATAAATACCATGAATTATGTAGTGGTAGGCAAAAAACCTAACGTTTAAATATGCCCAAGGTATCAATCATAATGCCCTGTTACAATCATGGTTCTTATATAAATGAGGCCATACAAAGTGTAGAGCAATGCACTGATACAGCATTGTATGAGCTTATTATTATTAATGATGGATCTACAGACGCGTCAACTATTGATGTTTTAAATCAATTGAGTGCAAAAGGATATAACGTGGTCAATCAAAAAAACCAGGGCTTAGGTGCAGCAAGAAATAATGGAATAAAATTGGCCAAGGGAGAATATATTTTACCATTGGATAGCGATAATAGAATTTATCCAAAATATATTTACGGAAGCATAAAAATTTTAGACACACAACCCGAGATAGCGGTAGTGTATGGCGACTCACTTTTTTTTGGAGAAAAAACAGGTAGGGATGTAGTAGGCGAATTTAATTTGCAAAGAATAATGCTGGGCAATTATATTGATGCCTGTGCAGTGTTTCGTAAATCAGTATGGGAGGAAGTGGGAGGCTATGACGAAAAAATGCCGGTAATGGGTAAAGAAGATTGGAACCTGTGGCTAAGCATGGCATTTAAAGGGTACCAGTTTTATTATATCAATGATATCGTTTTTGATTACAGGGTGATGGGTAATTCCATGTTAAGGTCTATTGATAATAGTAAGATGGTGGCTATTAGCCAATACATGGCTGTAAAGTATAAACAATATTTAAATCTTGGGTTTGTAAATGACCTTGTGATAAAAGATTTTAAAAAGAATAAAAAGCTAATTATAAAGTTATTTTTCCAGGTTTTTTTTCCGGGTGTAATTGAATTTTTATACCGGAAAAAAATAATCAAAAATAAACGGGTGCTTTTTTAAACCTTATTGTGCATTATAACTATGGAATTATTACCAACCATATCTATCCAAATACCAACTTATAACCAGGCAGCATATATTGCCGAAGCAGTAGATAGTGTGTTGCAGCAGGTCTATCAAAATACAGAAGTAATAATTGCAGACGATAAATCAAAAGATGATACCCAAAAAGTAATTGAAAAATATACTGGAGATAAAAGGGTAAAATATTTTAAAAATGCCAATAACCTGGGGCGGATAGGTAATTACCAGCAGAGCCTTTATAATTATTGTACCAGCCAGTGGGCAGTAAATTTAGATGGGGATGATTACTTCTACGACAAAAATTTTTTATCAGACGCCACAGAATTGATTCTAAAAAATCCGGAAGAACATGTTGTTGTGTTCCAGGCTAATCATAACCTGGAAAAGATTAAAACCATTTTTAAAAATTGTAAGGTATTAAATAAAGATGCGGTATTGATTGACGGTAAAGATTACTTTATTAATTTTTACAAAGTGCAAAGGTTTACGCATTGTGCTACCATGTTCAACAGGCAGGAAGCACTTAAACTTAATTTTTATTCCTTTGATTGTTTATTTACCGACCTTAATTCTATTGCAAAATTGCTGCTTACCGGTAAAATAATCATCAGCGGAAAAACAGTAGCCTGCTGGCGCCAGCATAATGATAATCAATCGGGGGGACTCAATGAAAAAAATATTGAACAGGAATTTTTATCAATAGAAGATATGGCGGCTTTTGCGACACCTTATTTTACAACCACGCAATTGCAGCATTGGCAAAAAAAGATGAAGGCGTATATGATAACAACTTATATAGAGTTGCTGATTTATAGGCCGATATCTGCCAAGTCATTTAAGTATATTATTGGTAATTTTTCATTTAATATGATTTACTTGAAACAAGTGTTCAAATATTTTTTTTACAAAAAAAAGCAGGCCAGTTGATAATGATATTTTAATTAAACCTTTATGACAAGATTAACCCAATACAACAATCAATATTATTACGCATGAGCGATAAAAAAACGATACTGCATATTATTGATTATATGGGGCGTGGCGGCGCTGAAGTAATGCTTGTAAAAGTATTGAAGGAGTTAAAAGAATATAATAATATTGTTGTCACACTTAACCCTCAAAATCATTTTGGCGAAGAATTTCAATGTGATACCTACTATTGCCTTAATATGGGATCTTTCTCCAGGTTTCCAATAGCGGCAGTTAAATTAAGGCAGTTCATAAAAAAAAATAAAGTTGATATCGTACATTCTCATCTATTTAGCGCAACATTGGTAGCCAGAATAGCTACGCCCAAAAAAATTCCTTTAATTACCACAATACACACAAATATTACTGCATCCAATGAATATAAAAAGTGGTATTTGAAATTGCTGGAGAGTATGAGTTACAAGATGCATAAGAGTACCATTGTAGGTGTATCGAGTGTTGTGCTGGAGCAATATTTTGCTTTTCTTAACCGAAAGCTGTATAAAAAATATTTGTTGTACACCTTTGGCGATACAGATGAAAATGTAAATACCGTTTTAAATAGAACAGATACTGATAAAAAAATTTTTAAACTCATTACCATTGGCGCATTGCGTTATCCTAAAAATCAACACTATTTGATTAAAGCATTTGAAAAACTAAAGAACGATAATTTTGAATTGCATATTTATGGAGAAGGTAAACTGCAGCATCAGTTGCAGGCAGAGATAGATAAAAGTGGCGCAAAAGTTATATTGAAGGGAGAAGTAAAAAATGCAGGTAAGCTGATACCTCAATATGATTTGTATGTGATGTCATCAGAGTTTGAAGGGTTTTCAATAAGTGTGTTGGAAGCAATGGCCATGCAAATGCCTTTATTACTTAGTGATATATCATCTTTTAAAGAACAATGTGACAATACTGCAATATATTTTGATTTGAATGACACTGAAGATTTTGTAAAAAAACTGAAGCAGCTTGCAGAAGATGATACCTTACGTACAACGATAGCTGCTGCAACAAAGCAAAGGGTAATGAATAATTATACACTGAAACACCATATGGATGGATTGAGAAGGATTTATACTGAAACTTTAAATACCCATTAAAGAGTGGCTGCAAAAAAAATACTATTTATCTCCTATGATGGTATGACAGATCCGTTGGGGCAAAGCCAGGTAATACCTTACCTGCAGGGCCTAAGCAAACATGGCCACAAAATATTTTTATTGAGTTGCGAAAAAGAACATGTTTTTTTACAAAACAAGGCAACGATAGAAAATCTTGTATCAGCTTTTGATATAACCTGGGTGCCCATCAAATACACCAAAAAACCTCCGGTGTTATCTACATTATTAGATATTCTTAAATTAAGACGGGAAGCAAAAAAAATTCATAAAAAATATAAGCTGGATATGGTGCATACACGGCCAGGAGTACCAGCCCTGGTAGGCTTGTGGATGAAACAAAAATTTGGTATTAAGTTTTTAAACGACATCAGGGAATTTTATGCCGATAGCAGAGTGGAAGGTAATATGTGGAACTTAAAAAATCCATTGTTTAAAACAGTTTATAATTTTTTTAAGAAAAAGGAAGTAGCTGCTGTAGCTCTAAGCGATGGTATTGTTTGCCTTACTTATGCTGCAGAAAAAATAATTAATACCTGGCCGGAGTATAATAAAAATATTCCCCTGCAGGTTATTCCCTGTAGTGCCGATCTGCAACTTTTTGATGCCACGCAAATCACCAAAGTACAACAACAAAAATTAAAAGAAGCATTACATATTGGCGTGAACGATTTTATAGTAAGCTACCTCGGATCCATCGGCGGCTGGTACCTTACCGAAGAAATGATGCAGTTTTGCAAAGTGTTGAGTGATAAAATGCCGGCAGCAAAATTTTTATTTATATCGCCACATCGGCATGATGAAATAATTGCTGCTGCAGCAAAACAACGAATAGCTGCTGATAAAATAGTTATTAAAAAGGCAGGCCGAAAAGAAGTGCCGCTCTTGTTGTCGCTAAGCCAATGCTCAGTTTTTTTTATTAAACCCTGTTACTCCAAGCAATCATCTTCACCAACAAAGCATGGCGAAATTATGGCTATGGGCATTCCTTTAATTACCAACAGCGGAGTAGGTGACGTAGAAAAAATTGTGCATCAATATCATGCGGGAATAGTAATTGACCAATTTAACCAAAGTGAGTATCTAAATGCTGCTGATAAAATTGCAGCCGGTGTACAATTTAACTCCGCAGAAATAAGGAGAGGCGCAGAAGAATTTTATTCCCTGGAGCAGGCCATTGAAAAATATAATCAAATTTATAATAGTATATTACTGCATTAATTTATTTTGTATTAGCATGACAAAGAAATATTTGATAATTGGCGCTGGTTTTTCGGGTACCGTTTTGGCCAACCAACTGTGTAAAAATGTAGATTGTTTAATTGATATTTGGGATGAAAGGGAACATATTGCAGGCAATTGCCATACTAAACGTGACGGGCAAACAGGTATAATGGTGCATGAATATGGCCCTCACATTTTTAATACGGATAAAAAAGAAATCTGGGATTTTGTAAACAGCATTGTTGAATTTAAGCCTTATGTACATAGAGTAAAAGCTATGAGTAACGGAAAAATATATTCTTTGCCCGTTAATCTTGATACCATCAATAAATTATTTGATAAATCTTTCACCCCTGCCCAGGCAAAAGAATTTTTAGAAACTCTTGCTGATAAAACAATTGAAGATCCACAAAATTTTGAAGAGCAGGCTTTACGTTTTATTGGTAAAGAATTATACTATGCTTTTTTTTACGGCTATACTAAAAAACAATGGGGTTGTGAACCAACCGAGCTGCCTGCATCTATTTTAAAAAGGATTCCTGTACGGTTTAATTATGATGATAACTATCATAACAATATTTACACGGGCATACCAACAGATGGTTACACAGCATTAATGGAAAAATTAATTGATGATCAAAATATAACGGTTACATTAAATAAAAAATTTGATCCCCAAGATGATGTAAGTGCTTATGACCATGTTTTTTATACCGGCCCTATTGATGCATATTTCAATTTTAAACATGGCAGGTTAGGTTATCGTACCGTTACTTTTCAAAAAAATTATGCCGATGGAGATTACCAGGGTGTAACTCAAATGAATTTTTGTGATGCCGGTATATCACATACACGAATAACCGAACCCAAACATTTTACTTATTGGGAGCAACATGATAAAACAATATGGATAAAAGAATTTAGTAAAGAAACAGAATCAACAGATATACCCTACTACCCAAAGCGGCTTGCCAACGATAAAGCACTATTATTAAAATACCGCGGCGATGCCGAAGCATTACAAAAGATATCTTTTTTAGGGCGCTTGGCCACATACCGCTATATGGATATGCATAATGTAATTGGCGAAGCGCTTGACCTTGCAAAAGCATTTATCCAGTGTTTAAATGCAAATATTATCCCTCCTGTTTTTCCAAATGTAGAGAATTAAGCCATTCTTTTATTACGGCAATTTGTGCTGTCTGAAATTGTTGAATGTTTTTTTATACTTTATGTACAAACATGTATATAAAGTACATGTAATCATTTGCCTATAGCACTTATTTTTTACGTAAAACTACTACGTAAAAAAACGTTATTTCGAGTTAAAACCCTCTGTTTATCAATAATTTGCATTTTTTTTTAACGGTAAACAATAATCGTTTTTCAGTCCCGTTATATCAATGTCCATTTTCTTATTTAAAAACCAAACCTTCCACCTATGGAAAAGGTAATAGCTGTGGTTGTAACATACAACCGTCAGGCACTGCTTAAAGAATGTATCACTGCTTTACGAAACCAAACCCGTAAACCCGATGCCATCCTAATTGTAAACAATGGTAGCACCGACACCACTAAAGAGTGGTTGCAGGAACAGAGTGACATTCATTTCATCAATCAAAAAAATGTTGGATCAAGCGGCGGTTTTAGTACCGGCATTAGCTGGGCATACAAAAACGGCTATTCGTGGATATGGTGCATGGATGACGATGGTTATCCAAGAGAAGATGCTTTGTATAATATGCTGGAAGCTGATAATGGAAGCTTAAGGTTGTATAATTGTGCAGTAATTAATAAAGAAGATAAAAAATCTTTTGTGTGGAAAACAGGAGAGTTTAAAAGTATTGATGAAGTTAAAGACAATATCATAGATGGTATTGGCCATCCTTTTAACGGCACTATGCTGCATAGAAGGATTGTAGAAAGAGTAGGCGTACCGCAACCAAAATATTTTCTTTGGGGCGATGAAACAGAATATTATTACAGGATCGTAAAACAAAATAATATTCCGGTTTGCACTGTTGCAAATAGCGTGCATTATCATCCTGCTTCTGCTTTTTCTTATAAACAGGACTGGGATTATCAATCCGCATGGAAAATGTATTTCTATGTTCGTAACCGCTTACACATTCACAAAGCAAAATTCAGCAATAAAGTTTTAGCCTTTGTTCATTATGCTTGCTTTTTGGTTGCTTTTGCAGGTATAGTAATGGTGTATCAAAAAACCAACAAGTTTAAAAAATTGAATTTTATTTTCTGGCCGGCTATAGATGCAGTAAAAAATAATTTTAATGCAACACCCGGCTTGATATTGGAAAAACTGAAACATGAACATAACATGGCTAATGGCTTTGCCAATGGTGTAAAAAATATTTGGTCAGTTTTGTTCTCTTCTATAATGGTAAAGAAACTGCAAACCAGGTAAAATATTAACCCTCTGAAACTACAATTGAATAACCTGCTTAGCGATAAGCAGGTTTTCTTTTATGATAACTAGCAAGACGTATAAATATTTTGAGTTTGCTGATAACTACTGCAATTAATTTTGACCTGTTATAATAGCAAAAGTAGATACACTATAAAATATAGATACTAAAACTAACTTTTTGCAAGTTCTTTTGCGGCTAATTTTTTTTCCTTTACTTTATCGAGCAGGTCTCTTATCAGAAACATTGCTATAACATAAAAAGGCATACAGGGTATCTTATAGCGGCAAAGTGTGCCAAAGTTGGGTGTAGTAGCGCCAACAAATATGGCAAAGAATAAGGAAAAGCAAAGACAATACATAATGGCGGGGTCTTTCCAGGCTCTAAAAAAACTTTTCAAACCTGATTTGCGTATAATGCTTAGGGTTAGTAGTATGAGTGCAAGGCTCTCAAATGAAGAAAGTAAAGTACTCGGCTTTCTGCACTCCCACAAAAAAGGCCGGTACAACGTAGCTACCACTGCAGCCGGGGCCATTTTTACAAGACTGGCTACCGATCCGTCAAATTCAACACCCAGCGAAAAGTTTGATCCTGCAATATCAGCTTGTGCCGCATAATTTTGCTGGTAGTTTTTTATACTGTTGCCAATTTCTCCTCCGGTAAATTTTGTCATTGAAGTGCTTAATTCATTCATTATTCTTGTAAAACTTACCATTATGCCCACCAGCATAATAATTGCTACTGTTATTTTAGCAAAAGTACTTTTTAAAAGATTGAGGTTTTTTAAAGCCAGGTAAAGAAGGAAAAAAGGCACATACGCTACTAATATGTATATCTTGAGTATTTTTAAAGTAAATGCTGCTGCAATGATGATAAGTATATTCATCAGTACATTTTTCTTTTTAAGCAATGCCTGGTAAAGGGAATAAGTTAACCAACCAAGTGCACCGGTACATAAAGGATCTTTTAAAATACCTCCACTCCAAAAAACAAAAGTGGGTAAAAACAAAATAGCAATGGCCATTTGTTTGTGTAAATGCGGATATTGGTCGTAAAAAAAACGGTATAACTTCCATACACCGGTGTAAGAGATAAGTGAAAACAGCAGGCAGGTTATTAAGTATTTGCCAAAACTAAAAAAAGATAAAAAAGTTACAACACGGCATACCATGAAATTATTAATATCCCTGCAGTAACCAAGATTGTATGGATCAGAAAGTAGGCCGCTTTGGTCATAGTCGCTTCCCGGCCCAACAGCCCAGTGAAGATTAGAAAAATCCTTTAAAATAAGGTGGTACATATTGACCCCTTCTACATGATATAATACAAAAGAATCGCCGGGAGAAATTTTAGAATTGAAAAGTGCAAATGGAAGTGCTACCAGGGCTTTTATCCAAAAACCTCTCATGTGGTAAATTTTTAAAACAGGGTCGGCTATTTTATTATTCGCCGATTTAAATAGCAAATAAAATATCAACAAATAAAGTGGATATAATATATAATCTAAAATGCCCAATTAATGTGTTGTAAGTTTTGTATTTACAGGAAATAGTGTTTCAGAATCAAATTTATCTTAATTTATGTTGCCGTGTTAGCTATTATGGAGTTATTTTGCAACTACATGAATCAAAAATTAATTCGCATTACTACAGTTCCAATGGCGCTTCGTTATTTATTACCGGGCCAAATGAACTTCATGCAACAAAATGGCTTTGATGTAATTATGATTAGTGCCGATGGGCCGGAACTTAATGATGTGCTACATAACGAAAAATGCCGCCACATTGTTGTACCTATGACCAGAAAGATAAGCCCGTTGCAGGATTTAAAATGTCTGTGGATATTAGTAAAAATCTTTAAAAAAGAAAAGCCTGATATTGTACATACGCATACTCCCAAAGCTGGCTTATTAGGTATGATGGCTGCAAAATTTTGTGGTGTAAAAGTCAGGATTCACACTGTGGCCGGTATGCCCCTGATGGTAGAGAAAGGTTTTACATTCCAGCTTTTAAAGTTTACCGAAAAACTGACTTACAGCTCAGCAAACCATGTATGGCCCAATAGCAATTCTTTATATAATTATATTGCCGGTAATAAATTTACTTCAGTAAAAAAATTAAACATCATTGGCAAAGGATCTACCAATGGTATTGATATTAACCGCTTTAATACAAATGCACTGCAGCAAAATCAAATAGATGAAGTAAAACAAAGCATTGGTTACGAACCCCAGTTTACATACCTGCTCTGTATAGGCCGTCTTGTTTTAGATAAAGGCATTGCAGAGTTGGTGAATGTTTTTTTATCACTTCAAAAAAAGCATGCTAACCTTAAATTAATTTTAGTGGGCAGCTACGAAGCAGCATTAGACCCCCTGCCTGATGCTACCATCAGCGAAATACAAAATACCCCAGCTATCATTCATATAAAATGGACCCAACAGGTAGAATACTTTATGGCTATTGCCAACTATTTTGTTTTTCCATCGCACAGAGAAGGTTTCCCGAATGTGTTGTTGCAGGCAGGTGCAATGCAGTTGCCCATTATATGCAGCCGCATACCCGGCAATGTAGATATTGTAAATGATAAACAAACCGGTTTAATATTTGAAACTGCCAACGAACAACAAATGGAAGTTCAAATTGAATATGCTATTAACAACACTGCCGAAATGAAAACTATGGCAGCAAGCCTGCATCAGATTATCATAAAAAATTACCAGCGGCAAAATATTTGGCAAAATATTCTTTCGGCATATAAATCATTGTTACATTTAAATAACTAAAATTCTGTAATGCTATTAATAGGATACTCCGGCCACGCTTTTGTTGCTTACGGCATTATTAAGGCAATGGGCAAACAGGTTACCGGCTATTGCGATAACGAGCAAAAGCAATACAATCCTTTTGAGTTGGAATACTTTGGTACAGAAAACAGCGATAAAGCTATTGATGCATTTAAGCAAACCGGTTTTTTTATTGCTGTTGGCGATAATGGCATCAGGCAAAAAATATATAATACACTTTCAGCAAAAAATTTATTGCCTGCCAATATTATTCATCCGTCGGCTGTAATTGATACCAGTGTTATTGCAGGAGCTTACGGTGTAATGATAGCTGCGAGAACAGTCATTAATCCTTTGGCAAAAATTGGTATTGGTGCTATATGCAATACAGGCTGCATAATAGAACACGAATGTGTTATTGGCGATTTTGCCCATATTGCTCCGGGTGCAGTGTTATGCGGTAATGTAAAAGTTGGGGGCAATAGTTTTGTAGGTGCCAATTCGGTGATAAAACAGGGCATATCTATAGGCAGCAATGTAGTGATTGGTGCCGGAGCAGTAGTAGTAAAAGATGTACCGGATAATACCACTGTATTTGGCGTTCCTGCGCAAACAAAATAAAACCGCAAATTTCTCGTTTGTAAGCTTTATCTGCAATTGGTTATACTTACCTTTGCCACGCAAAAAAACACATTATTTATGAAAGTTTTAGTTACCGGCGGAGCTGGATATATTGGCTCTGTTTTAGTTCGACAGTTATTAGATAAGGGATATAAAGTTCGTGCTTTTGATAATTTAAATTTTGGCGGCGACGCATTATATGATGTAATGCTAAACCCCAATTTTGAATTTTTAAAAGGCGATATAAGAAATGCCGAAGATGTGGAAAAGGCAATAGAAGGCATTGATGCAATTGCACATTTAGCGGCTATTGTTGGCGACCCTGCCTGCAAAAAATTTAGCGACGATGCCAAATCTACAAACTGGGATGGCAGCATAGCCTTATTTGAAGCTGCAGAAAAAGCTGGTGTTAAGCGTTTTGTTTTTGCAAGTACCTGCAGTAACTATGGTAAAATGGCCGATCCGGATTCTTATGTTACAGAAACATCTGAATTAAATCCTGTTAGCCTGTATGCAGAATTGAAAGTGAAATTTGAAAACTATTTAACCCAGGAAAGAAAAGACACTAAAATGTGCAGTACCGCATTGCGTTTTAGTACTGTATATGGTTTTTCTCCACGTATAAGATTTGATTTAACAGTAAATGAATTTACCCGTAATGCCGCAATAAAAGGCGAGCAGGAAATTTGGGGAGCACAATTCTGGCGGTCATACTGCCATGTTGATGATTTGGCCCGTGCCGTAGTATTGGTGATAGAAAGTGCCGAAGAAAAAGTAAGGGCCAATGTATTTAATGTGGGCAGCACCGAAGAGAATTACAGTAAAGGAATGCTTATTGAAGAAATCTGCAAAATTGTTCCTGGTGTAAAAGTGCATTATGTAGAAATGAATGAAGATCCAAGAGACTATAGGGTAAACTCTGACAAAATAAAAAATGAACTGGGTTTTACCATTACCAAAACTGTTCCTGATGGTATAAAAGAAATTTATACCTTGATGAAAACGGGGATTGTACAGGACGCCTACGGGCCTAAGTTTAGAAATATATAAAAAATTGCAGGCAATTTGCCTGCAATTTTTTTTAAATGCTACGCCACAATGAAAGTATTGCCTAATATCAAATACCTCCATATTATTCGTGGCGTGGCAGCTTTATTAGTGGTTGTCTTTCATGCTAAGTTTGTGTTTTGGGTAGGCGGCTCTATTTATAATGCACAGGTTGGGTTGCACAGTGCGGGCGATTATATTTTGTTTTCTCTAGACATGCTTTCATCATGCGGTAAAGAATGTGTTGTAGTATTCTTTATTTTATCCGCATTTGTAATTAAACATTCTTTTTCCAATCATCATTATAGCTGGGGTAATTTTTATAAGCTGAGATTCATCAGGATCTATTGGCCATTTTTATGTTCAGTTATTTTTTCAATAGTGGTATTGGTTATTTGCGTGAAGTATATCAATCCACATATATACACTCCTGATTTTAGAGAGTATAATACAAGGATATTTAATGCCTATAACGAACTTTCTTTCAGGCAGGTTTTTGAAACTGTTTTTTTTATTGATAAATGGAAATTTGCCGGGGCAAACTTTGCATACTGGTCACTAAGCCATGAGCTGGTTTTTTACATTCTTTTTCCTTTGTACAATAAGCTAAATAAGTGGTGGATGCTTTTAGCAGCAGGTGCTTTTTTCGGTACTATGTTTATACTAACCGGTTATGATATTTTTTATTATCAGATATTTTTTGTGGCCGGGTTAATGTTGTATAAATATTTTTTCAATCATTCAAATGCGCCCCTGATAAAAAATAAAGCGATGTATATTGTTTTGCTTATCATCTTTTTTGTTGCTGATAATATTTCTAATAAAATGATATCGGAACAATTTTCCGATTTTGCGACATTGGTGTATTCTTTTTTTATTTTTGATTACATTCTCTATTTTATAAAAAGAAAAAATAAATGGCTGATGAAGTTGGGGGATATTAGCTACAGCCTTTATCTTAACCACTTGCCTTTAATAATGGCAATTTATACTCTATTTACTTTATATACAGGTAAGCTGGTTTTTTACAGCAGACTGCCATATTATTCGGCCATACCTATTGTGGTATTACTTGTTATTCCTTTATACTTATTAATGGAAAAGCCGTCAATAGTATTTTTAAAAAAGATGCGTAAATCATAAAATATGGCGCCTGCCAATTTCGTTTAATTAAAAAAAACACAGAGCAGTTTTTTTAATAACTTCGCCCTGCAAAAAATCATATCAATATGCTTTTACTTAGCGGCCCCAACATGGCAGGCAACGAATTGAAATATGTAACCGAATGTATCACTACCGGCTGGGTAAGCAGCGTTGGCGCTTATGTAGACCAGTTTGAAAAGATGAGTGCTGAATACGCAGGCACAAAATATGCTGTGGCTACAAGCAGCGGTACTACTGCATTACATATCTGTTTGGTGATGATGGGTGTAAACAACGATGATTATGTAATTACCCCAAACATTACCTTTATTGCAACTTGTAATTCTATAAAATACACAGGAGCCAATCCGGTTTTTATTGATACAGATGTTGATACCTGGCAAATGGATTTAAATTTACTGGAAGAATTTTTAACCAATGAAACAGAACAACGCAATGGCGTTTGCCATTATAAAAAAGATGGCAAAAGAATTCCTGTGATAATGCCGGTACATGTACTGGGCAATATGTGCGACATGGACAGGTTGCTTACTTTAGCAAAACAACATAATCTTATTGTAATTGAAGATAGCACCGAAGCATTAGGCAGTACTTACAAAGGCAAACATGCAGGCAGCTTTGGTTTGATGGGTACTTTCAGTTACAATGGCAATAAAATTATTACTACCGGTGGTGGTGGCATGATTGTTACCGATGATGAAGCTTTGGCAAAAAAAGCAAAGCATTTAACAACACAAGCCAAAAGCGATCCCTTTGAGTACATGCACGATGCAATTGGCTACAACTACCGCCTGGTAAATGTTGCAGCAGCAATGGGTGTTGCGCAAATGGAACAGTTGCCTGGTTTTATAAAACGTAAATACGAGATCATTGATATTTATAAAAGCGAATTGCAGGGTATTGGTGATATAAAATTTCAACAGGTAAGCAATGATGTAAAACCTAACTGGTGGCTACCAACTATTTTTACAGAAAAACAAAAAGAGGTGTTGAAGGTTTTGAACGACAACAAAATGCAGAGCCGACCTTTTTGGGTGCCTATGAACCAGCTGCCAATGTTTACTGAAAATATTTATTACAATCATTCCGACAGATCAAACTTTGTGTATCAACATTGCCTGAGCATTCCATGCAGTACTTATATTACCAATGAACAATTGAAAGCTGTAGCTGATAAAATAAAAGAATGTTATTGAGTTCATAGTACCGATTTTAACAATGAACTATTAACTATCAACCGTGAACTATGAACCACGAACAATTATGTACAAAATAACTAAACGTTTTATAGATTTATTACTGGCAACCGTTGCTTTGATTCTTCTTTCTCCACTGCTTATTCCTTCCATAATAATTTTGTTGTGTACAGGAGAACATGAAGTATTTTATTTTCAAAAAAGAGTGGGGTATAAAAATAAAATGTTTTACATCTGGAAATTTGCCACCATGCTTAAAAACAGCCCCAGCATAGGTACCGGTGAAATAACATTGCGTAACGATCCCCGTGTTACAGCATTTGGTAAAATTTTACGCATCACAAAAATTAATGAACTGCCGCAGATCATCAACGTGTTTAAAGGCGATATGAGCATTGTTGGCCCAAGGCCATTGATGCCCGTAAGCGTTCAATTATATCCCGACGATATCCGAAATGAAATTTACAACTCCAAGCCTGGTATGACAGGTATTGGCTCTCTGATTTTTAGAGATGAAGAAAAAATAATTTCTGATGCAGCCGACCCCAAGGTCATGTACGCCACCATCTATCCTTTTAAAGGCGAATTGGAAATGTGGTATCAAAACCATGCTTCTTTTTACACTGATTTTATGATCATTTTTCTTACCGCCTGGTCAATTATCTCTCCTAAAAATAAATTGGTAGACAAGGTATTTAAGGACTTGCCGAAAAGAAATTTTTAATCATTGTTTATATTCTTTCTTGTTTTTTTAAACAAAATAATTTTATTATTGTAGTAAGATTGTATCAACCTACTGCAATGAATTCATTTACCATAAAGGATTTAGAGAATCTTTCCGGAATAAAAGCGCACACCATACGTATTTGGGAGCAGCGCTATTCATTCATCAAACCCGAACGTACCGATACCAACATTCGCTATTACAGTAACGATGAATTAAAAAAAATACTCAACGTTGCTCTCCTGAATAAATATGGCTACAAAATATCTCATATCGATAAATTGAGCGAGGCAGAAATAAAAGAAAGAATTTTATCCCTTACGCTGCCGGAAGCTTTACAAGAACGCATTGTAAATGAATTGATACAACACATGGTAGATGTTGATATTGATAAGCTGGAAATGGTGCTGGATAAATATATTTTGGCAAAAGGAATAGAAAAAACAATTACGCAACTTATTTTTCCTTTTTTAGAACGTATTGGTATTTTATGGCTCACCAATAATATCAATCCCGCCCAGGAACATTTGGTAAGCAATATCATAAGGCAAAAATTGATTGTTGGTATAAATAATATTGTTACATCAGTTAAGATAAATAAAACAGTGCTACTCTTTTTGCCCGATGGCGAATACCATGAACTGGGGCTGCTTTTTATGAATTATCTTTTAAAAAGCAGGGGAGTAAATACGGTTTATTTGGGTAGCAGCATTCCGCTTAAAGATGTGGAATATGTTGTAAAATTAAAAAAGCCCGATTACTTGTATTCTCATCTTACCACAGTTGGGCAAAGCTTTGATTTTGATAAGTTTATAAAGAATTTAGTGGCAAAATTTCCCGGCATACCCTCAATTATTTCTGGTAAACTTACCTGCACTTACGAAAAAAAGATAACGGCCCCACTAAATTTCAAGAGGTCCTTTCCGGAAGTCATGGACTTTGTGGCTGCATTTTAGTCAGTTGTTCTCAAATCGGCATGGTTAATGAATTACTATTTGTGAACAATTTTTTGATAATTCCCCAAAATTTTGTTTAACTTTGTAATGTAATACTTAAACAGAATGGTAGTAGCAGATTTTACACAAACAATTATAAGCAATTCGGAATACCTGAAGCCTTTTGCAATAAACCTTACAAAAGACAATGAAACTGCAAAGGATTTGTTGCAGGAAACCATGTTCAGGGCTCTTGCCAACAAAGAAAAATATAATGCCGGTACAAATATTAAAGCATGGCTATACACCATCATGCGCAATATTTTTATCAACGATTATCGCCGCAAGGCAAAACAAAATACGGTGCTGGATGCCAGCTCCAACGAATTTTTATTAAACAGCAACCAGCTTTCCATTGCCAATACTGCAGAGAGTAATTTAAAGATCAAGGAAATTATGCAGGCGGTTCATAAATTACCTGACATATTTCGTAATCCTTTTATGTTGTACTTCGACGGTTATAAATACAACGAAATTGCAGATTTGCTTAGGGAACCATTGGGCACTATTAAAAGCAGGATACACTTTGCCCGAAAACTATTGAAAGAACAACTGACAAGGTTTTAAACAATATAGTTTTATCCGGTTTTAAAATTCAAACTTCCTAAATTTAACTCTTGAAAAAAGCAGTGATTATTGGAAGTGGTTTTGCAGGTTTATCTGCAGCATGTTTTTTAGCCAAAGCAGGTTATGAAGTAACCGTATTGGAAAAACAAGCCACACCAGGCGGCCGTGCAAGGCAATTGAAAGAAGCAGGTTTTACATTTGATATGGGCCCAAGCTGGTATTGGATGCCCGAAGTGTTTGAAAGGTTTTTTAATTGCTTTGGAAAAAAAGTGAGCGATTATTACCAACTGCAGCAATTAAATCCATCTTATAGAATTTACTGGCCCGATGATGCAATGGATATTCCTGCCAACTATGATGAACTAAAAAAGTTATTTGAAAGTATAGAACCAGGAAGCGCTGCACAATTAGATAAATTTTTAGCAGAAGCCGAATATAAATACAATGTAGGCATCAATAAACTGGTACATAAACCAGGGCGATCATTCTCTGAATTTTTAGATTGGGATGTTATAAAAGGCGTTTTTAAACTGGATGTTTTTTCCAATATGAAAACGCATGTAGGAAAGTATTTTAAACATCCTGAACTCCGGCAGTTGATGGAATTTCCGGTGTTGTTTTTGGGCGCATTGCCACAAAATACACCAGCATTGTACAGTCTGATGAATTATGCAGATATAAAATTAGGCACCTGGTATCCGCAAGGTGGGATGTATAAAATTGTAGAAGGAATGTTTAGCCTGGCTAAAGACTTGGGTGTGCAATTTATTTTTGATTGCAATATAACGAGTATAGATATAGCTGATGGCAATGCAAATAATGTGAGCGGCCAAAAAACTATCAACCATCAACTATCAACCATTAACTTTCCTGCTGATGTAGTTGTTGGCAACGCTGATTATAATTTTATAGAAACAAAATTATTACCCGAGAAATACAGGAGTTATAGTGAAGAATATTGGAGCAAAAGAGTAATGGCACCCGGTTGTTTATTATATTACGTTGGGTTAAATAAGAAGCTGGATAATGTTTTACATCATTCACTTTTTTTTGACACCGATTTTGGTGTACATGGAAATGAAATTTACACCACACCACAATGGCCCGTTAATCCATTGTTTTACGTAAGCGCAACTTCTGTTACAGATAGCACAGTGGCGCCGCAGGGAATGGAAAATTTGTTTTTTTTGATTCCCGTCGCAGCAGGGTTACAAGGTGATACTGAAGAATTAAGAGATAAATATTTTGAAAATATTATTACAAGGTTTGAGAAAAGAACAGGACAAACTATAAAAGAAAATATCATTTATAAAAAATCCTATTCTATCAGCAACTTCGTAAATGATTATAATTCTTTTAAAGGGAATGCGTATGGCTTGGCAAATACCTTACTGCAAACAGCAGTATTAAAGCCGGGATGCAAGAGTAAAAAAGTAAACAATCTTTTTTATACAGGTCAGTTAACAGTGCCCGGGCCGGGAGTGCCACCGAGTTTGATAAGTGGAGAAGTGGTAGCAAAGGAAATTGTAAAGCAGTATAATAATTTAACCAACTAATGTTTTCTTTACGCAGATATGATGCATCTTTTTCATAGTACCAGTAACCAATGTAGTAAGATAACTGCAGAGAATTATAGCACATCTTTCAATAGCGCTATCAAGCTATTGCATAAAACGCTTCGTACACCTATCTATAATATCTATGGCTTTGTTCGTTTTGCAGATGAAATAGTTGATACTTTTCATGCACACGATAAAGAGCTGTTATTGGAAGAATTTAAAACCGAAACTTATACCGCAATTGAAAGAGGCATCAGCCTTAATCCCATTTTGCACAGTTTTCAAATGACGGTAAAGGAATATAAAATTGATGAAAAACTGATTGCTGCTTTTTTTAAAAGCATGGAATGTGATTTAACCAAAGGAAAACACACCACAGAAACTTATGCTGACTACATTTATGGCAGTGCCGAAGTAGTTGGGTTGATGTGCTTATATGTTTTTTGCGAAGGTGATAAATTGGCTTACGAAAAATTGAAACCTGCAGCGCAAGCATTGGGTGCTGCATTTCAAAAAGTAAATTTTTTACGGGATGTAAAAGCTGATTACTTTCAATTGAACCGTACCTATTTTCCTGATATGGATTTTAAAAATTTTACGCCTGCCATGAAGCTGCAGATTGAAAATGAAATTGCTGAAGATTTTGCAAGAGCTTACGAAGGCATTTTGCAATTACCGGTTAAAGCAAGGTTTGGTGTGTATGTGGCGTATAAATATTATTTAAGTTTATTTAAGAAAATAAAAAAAGTGCAGCCTGCTAAAATATTAGAGCAGCGTATTCGTATTCCAAATTATTCCAAAGCATTTATCCTGGCAAAAGCTGGTATAAGGACCCAGTTTAATATTTTATAATTGCAGTTTTAATACTCCCTACTATTTTGAATAAATTAATATTGGTTGATCAAAATGATGTTCCGCTTGGTACTATCGATAAAATGGAAGCCCATCAAAAGGCTTTGCTGCACCGTGCGTTTAGCGTTTTTATTTTTAATAGCAAGGGGCAAATGCTATTGCAGCAAAGGGCAAAAAATAAATACCATAGCGCCGGATTATGGACTAATGCCTGTTGCAGCCATCCTTACCAGGAGCAAGATACTTTAGCTGCTGCCGAAAAAAGATTGCAGGAAGAAATGGGCTTTACCACTTCGCTTACAAAAACGTTTGAATTTGTTTATAAAGCTTCTTTTGATAATGGCCTTACCGAATATGAATACGACCATGTTTTTACCGGAAAATACGATGGCGAAATTGTGCCCGATAAAAGCGAGGTGGAGAGTTTTTGTTTTATGGACATGGATGAAATAAAAACCTCTATAGCAGCTCACCCCAATAAATATACGGCATGGTTTAAAATTGCTTTTCCAAAACTGGAAGATTACTTGCAACAACAATTGTAAACCTCTGTGGTTTAAGTTACATTTGCCCCAATGCATCACTCAAGCACTGATAATAAAAAGGCTATAATAATTGGCAGTGGCATCGCTGGCATTGCAACAGCTATAAGGCTTGCTGTGCAAGGCTATGCAGTAACTGTATATGAAAAAAATAATTACCCTGGTGGTAAATTATCTGCTTTTAAAAAAGATGGTTTTCATTTTGATGCAGGTCCTTCTTTATTTACTCAACCAAAAAAAATTGAAGAATTATTTGAATTGGCAAGTGAACCAATCAATGATTATTTTAAATACCAACCCGTAGATATTGCCTGCAAATATTTTTACGAAAATGGAAAGGTTGTAAATGCATTCACCAATGCAGCAATTTTTTCTCAAGAACTCGAAGAGAAATTAGGCGAACCGGTTGCCAATACAACAGCTTATCTCAACAATTCAAAAAATGCGTATAATAATATTGGCAGCATTTTTTTAAATTACTCTTTACATAAAAGAAAAACCTGGCTGCATAAAAGGTTTTTTAAAGCACTCACTACTCTAAAACGCAGTTATCTTTTTAAAACATTGCACAAGCATAATAGCGCAACATTAAAATCGGCAGAAGCTATACAATTATTTAACCGCTATGCTACATACAATGGCAGCAATCCTTACAAAGCGCCCGGCATGCTGAGTTTAATACCACATTTAGAATATAATGAAGGTGTTTTTTATCCCCAAGGCGGCATGATAAGCATCACCAATGCATTATATAATTTAGCATTGAAGAAAGGCGTACAATTCTATTTTAATGCTCCGGTGCAAAAAATTATTTACAACGAAGGGAAAGCAATGGGTGTAGTGGTAAACGACGGAAATACAACAGCAGATATTGTTGTGAGCAATATGGATGTATATCTTACATATAAATTTTTATTAAACAACCAGGATAAAGCAAAACAAACTTTAAAACAAGAAAGAAGCAGCAGCGCAATAGTTTTTTATTGGGGTATAAAACAACAATTGCCGCAATTAGAATTGCATAATATTTTTTTCAGTAATAATTATACAGCAGAGTTTGATTGTTTGTTTAAAAAGAAAACTTTATACAACGACCCAACAGTATATGTAAACATTACCAGTAAAATGGAAAGCAGCCATGCACCTGAGGGAAAGGAAAATTGGTTTGTAATGATAAATGCACCGGCAAATGTGGAACAGGATTGGGAATTAATGAAACAACAATCAAGAACAAATATCATAGAAAAACTAAACAGGATACTGCAAATAGATATTGGCCCTTTAATAGAAACAGAAGAAATATTAGACCCAGTTTTAATTGAAGAAAGAACAGCTTCTTACCAGGGCTCTTTATATGGTACCAGCTCAAACTCAAAGCTGGCGGCATTTCTGCGCCACCCGAATTTTACCGGCGCTATTAAAAATGTATATTTCTGTGGCGGAAGCGTACATCCTGGCGGTGGTATACCTTTGTGCTTAAACAGCGCTAAAATTGTAAGCGATTTAATTAAAAATGAAAACCGTGCCCATTAAATTTTCTAAATATCAAATTGCTACAGCTATTGCGGTTTTATTTCACGCCATTGGTGTTGTTGGTATAGTTGTTTTAAAGAATGATTTCATCCTGCAATCAACGCCAGTAAATCTTCTATTGATGTTTGCATTGTTAATATGGACACAAAACAATAAAAATTATTTTTTCTGGCTATTTGTACTATCAGCAATTGTAATTGGTTTTATTGTAGAAATGATTGGGGTAAATACCAAATTGCTCTTTGGCGATTACAGTTATGGAAATGTATTAGGCTATCAATTTAAAAATGTGCCGTTGATAATCGGTGCAAACTGGTTTATCATCATTTATTGTTGCGGCATAAGTATTAACACTTTGCTTAACAGAGCCATTATAAAAATTGCCATCGAGACTAAAACCAAGCCAATGTCTTTAAAAGCATTGTCGGTAGTGATAGACGGAGCAACCCTCGCTGTATTTTTTGATTGGCTGATGGAGCCCATCGCCATGCAATTAGGTTATTGGAAATGGAATGGCCAAATTCCTTTTTATAATTATTTATGCTGGTTTATTGTAAGCGTTGTATTACTGGGCGCATTTCAGTTTTCGCTGTTCAATAAGCAAAACAAATTCGCAGTACATTTGTTAATGATACAGGTAATGTTTTTTTTATTGCTAAAAACATTTTTAAATAACTGATGAACTGGTTACTTTTTATACTGATTACTTTATCTACTTTCCTCTTGATGGAAGGTATCACCTGGCTTACGCATCGTTTTGTGATGCATGGCTTTTTGTGGTACCTGCACCAAGACCACCATAAACCAACCGGTCATACTTTTGAAAAGAACGATGCCTTCTTTCTGATTTTTGCCATACCAAGCTGGTTATGCATTATGCTGGGCTTGCAATATAAAGTGTATTGGGTAGCAGCAATTGGTTTTGGTATTGCGCTATATGGATTGGCATATTTTATTGTGCATGAAGTAATTATTCATCAGCGCTTTAAATGGTTTACACGCAGCAACAACGCATACATTCGTACCATACGCTGGGCACATAAAATGCACCACAAGCATTTGGATAAACAAGAAGGGGAAAGTTTTGGAATGTTGATGGTAGCGAAAAAGTACTGGAATAAAGTGAGGGAGGATAAAAAAATACAGACAACAGACAACGGACGACAGACCGCAAACAGCTGACAATTCGCTACTCACTGTTCACCGCTCACCATTCACCCCTCACCCCTCACGTTCCTCACAAATTTTTCATACATATCTTTCCATCCTGCAAATTTTTTATCTGTACCTAAAAAATTATTATGCCAGATAGTGATTAAAGTGCCGCCCACATCTTTACAAATTTTATAGTACTGCACCAATTCATCATAGGCTTGTTCGGCAGAAAAATGTTGTTCATAAAATGAATTGGCCTCCATAAAACAAAATGGATGAATGCGTAAATCAGTTTGCTTTTCATTTTTTATATCATACCAATAAAATGAAGATGCTACCGATGCCCTGAAACCGTTGATGCTGCCGTATCCCATACTGTATTCATCAGTGATGCCGTTGTTAATTAATTTTTGATAACCTTCTGGTAAATTAAAACGGATATAATGTTGACGGCTTTTTGTTTGCCAGAGATTGCCGCATTGCGCCATCGCATTCAATTGTTCAATTTCAGTTTTTAATAAACGTGGCGTATCACCACTTTGCCAACTCGGATGAATACCAATCGGATATTTTTTTGCATGACGTTTTACCAATCTCCACATCGCATCTTTATTGGGCAAAATATTTTTATCGTATTTGCCATTTTTCTCAGGCACTAAAAAAAAGTAAACGGGCGTTAAATTATTTTGCTGATGCAATTCATCTAACCAGGCATAAGAATCAAACGGGTCTTTTTCAGCGCCTGATAAAACTTGTATTCTTTCAAGCGAAGGGGATTTTATAAATCCACCAACGTTACGTAACAAACCTTTGTGTTTGTATTTGTAAGCCATATCAATGTCGTAAGTCGGCAAAAAGTTGAAAGTTGAAGGTTGAAAGGTGAAAGTTGAAAAATGTTCTACTAATTTCAATGCAAAGTCTTTCACCCAAATATTCACCAATGGCAATTGTAAAAATCCTTCATTAAACGCTAAAGAATTTTCATGCGCATACCTGCCGTACTTATCTTTAGTGTGGGGTAAATATTCTTCGTAGCGGCTGAGTAAATAAAAAGTAGCGGCGAAAATGTCAAAGGCAAGATCAGAGTTAACAGTTTTAAAAAATGCTTTGTGATTATTGCTCCCAATACATTCAACAGGCTGTTGTTTTATATCCGTTTCAAATAATAAATTGTGATTTTCGATCTTAAATTCACTACTGTCAATTTGCTGATTGCTGTAATTTATTTTAAGGCCACTGTAATTTTTAAATTCTTCGGAATCGATTGTAATTAAAAATTCAAGGTTTAATAATTGGTTAAAAATAAAATTACAGGTATACTGTAACCGGGGAGAAGTGATATGTGAATAGATTAAAATCATTTACTGCTAAAAATAAAAAGTTCCAGTATGTGGAACTAATTATTATTTTTTAATTATTCATTATTATTTTTTACTTCTTATACCGCTCCTTCCACATTTCATTAAAGGTCTTGGGGCTAAAATGCAATTCGCTGCGGTTTTGTTTCCAGCCCTTAAACAAACCATTCACTACTTTGTTTTTTAAATTGCCACTGCCCAAATTCATCAGGCCTCTTTTAAGCGAAGCAATCTTCCACATTTTCCAGGCCATCTTTTCGCTAAAAGATGCAAGCCCTTCATCCACGCTTTCTTTGCGGTTTTCTAAAAGCAGTTCATGCAGATTTATTTTTACCGCACACACTTCAGTGCAATTACCACAAAGCGAAGAAGCATAGCTTAAATGTTTAAAATCTGCCATGCCCTGTAAGTGGGGCGTAATCACGCTGCCGATAGGACCGCTGTAGGTAGCGCCATAAGCATGGCCACCAATGTTTTTGTAAACAGGGCAGGCATTTAAACAAGCGCCGCAGCGAATACAATATAAACTTTCTCTCTGCCTGGGATTTTTTAAAATGTTGGTGCGGCCATTGTCCAGTAAAATCACATACATTTCTTCGGGGCCGTCGGTTTCATTTTCTTGTTTAGGGCCGGCAACAATAGTGTTGTACACCGTAACTTTTTGACCAGTACCAAATGTAGAAAGCAGTGGCCAAAACAAACCAAGGTCGGTAATGGAGGGAATCATCTTTTCAATACCCACAACAGCAATATGGGTTTTTGGAAAAGCGCAGCTCAACCTTGCATTGCCTTCGTTTTCTGTAACGGCAACAGCACCAATATCGCTGATAATAAAATTAGCGCCGGTAACACCCACTTCAGCCTGCACATATTTTTCACGCAAAATTTCTCTTGCTTTCAACGTTAATTGTTGCGGCGTAAAATTTATTGGCGTGCCTAATTTTTGATTGAACAATTTTGCAACATCTTCCTTACTCTTATGCATAGCCGGAGTTACAATATGATAAGGCGGTTCGCCGTCCAATTGCTGAATGTATTCGCCCAAATCAGTTTCTATGCTTTCAATGCCGTTTTCTTCCAGTGCTTTGTTCAAGTGAATTTCTTCGGTAACCATGCTCTTGCTTTTTACCAAAGTTTTGCAGTTTTTTTCTTTGCAAATTTTTACAATCTCTTCAATGGCTTGTGCTGCATTTTCTGCCCAGATAACTTTGCCGCCACGTTTGCTGAAATTCATTTCAAACTCTTCGAGTTGCTGATCGAGTGTTTCAATGGCACGCCATTTAATATTTTTTGCACGCTCTCTTACCAAATGCACATCGGCAAATTGCTCTTTGCCTTTTGGCACAACTGCATTGTATCTTCCAATATTAAAATTTATTTTTCGGCGATGCTCCAGGTCAGCCGCTTTGATGGAACTTTTTGCAAGGAAGGTTTCTGATGTTTCTGACATTTTTATTTTTTTGGGACCAGCAGTTGAACCTTGATGAAACTTCATTGGCGACGTTCCGTTCAAACTGAGGTAATTCTTATCATCTTTTATCGAAGCAAAGATAAAGTATTGCAACTATAGATTACATGTAGCTTTATTAACTGTTGACGAACTTGAATAAACCTGTAAGGTTTTTAAAACCTTACAGGTTTTGGGTAATTTGGCTAATTTTGTTTTAAGCCGCTTCACTATATGACTTTTTTACAAATCATCAGTTATACAGGTATTTTTATTTTTGCCATTACCGGCGCATTAAAAGCACGTGCCTACAAGATGGATATTTTTGGAGGCATTGTATTGGCATTTGTAACAGCATATGGCGGTGGTACACTCAGAGATATTTTAATTGGTGTAAAACCTGTCAATTGGATTAATGATAATCTTGCTTTAGTGCTCGTACTTTCCGGTACAGCATTCACTTTCTTTTTAAAAGAGAACCTGCGCAATTTTAATAAGTTTATTTTCTTTACCGATGCAATTGGGTTAGGCTTGTTTACTGCAACTGGCATTAAGATTGGTTTGCTTAATGGATTGAATGAAACCTATTCTTTAATAATGGGTGTTATCACCGCCACTTTTGGCGGCTTGATTGCCGATATACTTTGCAATGCCGTGCCTAATTTATTAAAAAAGGGAGAACTCTATGCAACCGCTTGTGCAGCCGGCGGCTTGGGTTATTTGTTATTGAATAGATTTTTTGAGACCAAAAACACCAACCTTTTCCTGTGCGTTATCATTGTTGTAGCGCTGAGGATTTATTCTAAAAGAAAAAGGTTGATGTTGCCGGAGATATAATTATTTTATCACTCCTAATTCCTTACCCACTTTAGTAAACGCCGCAATAGCTTTATCCAAATGCCGTTGGTCGTGCGCTGCACTCAATTGCACCCGTATTCTTGCCTGGCCTTTTGCAACCACAGGAAAAAAGAAACCAATTACATAAATGCCTTCATCCAGTAATTTAGCTGCAAAGTTTTGTGCTACTACTGCATCGTATAGCATTATGGGTACAATAGGATGGTCGCCAGGTTTTATATCAAAACCCGCCGTGGTCATTTTTTCTCTAAAGTATTTGGTGTTGTATTCTAATTTATCTCTAAGCTCTGTGGTTTCGCTCAGCATATCCAATACAGCAATGCTGGCACCTACAATACTTGGCGCAACGGTGTTGCTGAATAAATATGGACGGCTGCGCTGGCGCAACATTTCCACAATTTCTTTATTGCCACTTGTAAAACCACCACTTGCACCACCGAGCGCTTTACCCAATGTGCCGGTGATGATATCAATACGGCCCATCACACCCCTGTATTCATGTGTGCCTCTTCCGGTCTTACCCAAAAAACCAGAAGAATGACATTCGTCAATCATTACAATGGCATCGTATTTATCAGCTAGGTCGCAAATTTTATCTAATTGTGCAATGGTGCCATCCATGCTGAAACTGCCATCGGTAACAATAATGCGGCTGCGGAGCGAAGCAGTTTCTTTTAACTTGGCTTCCAAATCTTCCATATTATTATGTTCATAACGGTAACGCTGAGCCTTGCATAAACGAACCCCATCAATAATGCTGGCGTGGTTTAATGCATCGCTGATGATGGCATCCTGCTCACCAAACAAAGGTTCAAATACACCACCATTGGCATCAAAGGCGGCGGCGTATAAAATGGTATCTTCAGTACCTAAAAAATCGGCGAGCTTTTTTTCCAGTTCTTTATGTATGTCCTGCGTACCGCAGATGAAGCGTACGCTGCTCATACCGTACCCACGTAAATCGATATATTTTTTTGCAGCAGCCAATACTTTGGGATGGCTGGATAAACCAAGGTAATTATTGGCGCAAAAGTTCAATACGGTTTTACCGCCTACAATGATTTCGGCGCCCTGTTCACTGGTAATAATGCGTTCTTTTTTTAAAAGCCCGGCAGCTTCAATTTCGGAAAGTTCAGTAGCGATACGTTGTACGAAGTTTTTGTTCATAGTATTAGTTTGAAAAGGCAAATTTAGGGTAAAAACCTCAACCCCCTCCGCCCCCTAAAGGGGAACTATGGAAGAGATTTTAACGAAGATGCCCCTATCGCTAAAGGGAAAAATGAAGAAGAACCAAGCGGAGATTGCGTTTTATAAAAGCCCCAAAGTGGCAGCATTTTTAAGGTAACACGTAATCTTAAAATGAAATCGTTTAACACAATTAATGCTCAATAAAGTGCTGATGTACAAGACTGCGACGCCAATGAAGCTCCACAAAGCTCAAAAGCTGGGCTCAAAAAGAATTTTTTGAGCCTCAACCGAACGGAATTTGCCGCATTTCAACCTGCTTTATTTACTTTTTATACTTTTTTCGCCTTTTCTGTAACTTTTTATTGAGACCTTCGTATAATACAAAAACCAACCCACTAACACCTACATGACGGAGAGAGAATATAATGAATGTGTAAACCTGTATGCTGACAATGTGTACCGCTTCATCCTCAAGAATTTGAGGCATGAAGAGGATGCCCGTGATGTAGTGCAGAGCGCATTTGAAAAGATGTGGGTGAACAGGGCAACGGTGGATAATGAAAGGAGTAAGAGCTTCCTTTTTACTGTGGCATATAATCAAATGATTGACCACATTAGAAAGAATAAAAGGATTAGTTTAAAAGAGGAATTTAACGAAAATGACAGGGGAAGCGTGGGGCCAAAACATGATACCAGGCGCATTTTAAACGAAGCGTTGAGTAAATTGAGCGACCTGCAACGCAGTTTGGTAATGTTGAAAGATTACGAAGGCTATAGTTACGAAGAGATTGGACAGATTACCCAATTGAACGAAAGCCAGGTAAAAGTGTACCTGCACAGGGCAAGGTTATTATTGAGAGAATATTTAGTAAAAGTAGAAAACGTTATTTAGTTAATGAACATCAGCCGCAATAATTACGAAGAGTTTTTTTTACTGTATGTAGATAATGAATTGTCTGCAGCGGAAAGGAATGCTGTGGAGTTATTTGTGCAGGAAAATACTGATTTAAAAGAAGAATTGAATTTATTACAGCAAACTGTTTTTAATGCTGATGCAATAATTTTTGACAACAAGAATAGTTTGATTAAAAAGGAAGTGAGCGCATTGCAGGAAAATCTATTGCTTTATATAGATGGAGAATTAAGCGCTGCCGATAAATTTAATACCGAAAAATTGTTGAAGGTTGATATTGGTGCCAATAAAGAATTGGCTTTATTGCAACAAACCAAATTGCAGGGCGAAACAGTTGTATTTGCCAATAAAAAAGTATTGTATCGTAAAGAAGGCGGAAGGGTAATTGATTTTAACTGGCGCAGAATTGCAGCAGCTGCTATTTTGTTGGGCTTTGGTACATGGGCAACTGTCAGATTTGTCAATACAAAAGAAAATAAAATTGACCCTGTTGCAATAAATAAAATAACAAAACCAGCAGTGCCTGTAAAAACAGAAAATGCTGTTGCACCTGCTACACCAGTACCACAAAATAATATTCCGGCAGAAAATAATAATAATTCACAAAATATTGCTGAAATAAAAACACAGTCACAAAAAAATAATCAATCAGTTTCGCCGGTTAATAACAATAATAAAAATGTACCACAACAATTAGCACCGCAACAAAAAGAAGAACCTAATGTTGTTAAACAGGAATTACAAAAACCAAGCAATAACTTACCTAAACCTGATTATAACAATTTTAACAAAGAAGACCGTAACATTTTGGTTGCTGATAACGTACCACAAATGAAGAAAGCAACTGACATAAACTCCGGAAATAAAAATGCAGTTGCCGCATCAAACACAAATCCAAACCAAGACGGTATTACCGGGTATGCATTAAATACCAAGTTTTCCGAAGGCGACACCGACAATCTTTCTCCTGATGATCAAAAGGAAAAGAAAATAAAACTGGGCGGCTTTTTGCGCAAAGTAAAAAGGTTGGTAGAACGCACCACTAATGCCAAAACAGGCGATGGTGTTAAGATTGCCGGGTTTGATATAGCCATTAAATAATTTATTAAAACATTGAACAATGAAACAGCTATTTACATTTTTAGCAGCAGTAATTATTTGCTTTACCGCAACCGCTCAAACAGACAGTACAAAAAAAGCTAAATCGGATACCATACGTATAGGCAGCATCGTTATAGTAAAAAATGGTAAAAAGAATAATGACGTTAATATTTCCATGGGCCGTAAAAACAAAAACTATAACAGCAGTGAATCAAAAAAGAAAAAAAATCCAAATGTTAGCACTAACTGGTGGATAGTAGACCTTGGGTTTGCCAACTATAATGACAATACCAACTATGCGAATGCAGGATCGTATCTGGTTAACAAACCTGGTTCTCCTGCTTTAAATGCACACGATTTTAAATTAAATACCGGAAAAAGTGTAAACGTAAACCTTTGGTTCTTTATGCAGCGCCTTAATGTGATAAAACACTATGTTAATTTAAAATACGGCTTTGGTTTGGAGTTGAATAACTATCGCTTTAAATCTGCATTAAGTTATAAAGAAGGCGGCTACATTCCTTACACCGCAGGCCAGCAAACCAATGCTCCATTTATTTTCAGGGATTCTATTGCTTTTTCTAAAAATAAACTGGCAGCTGATTATTTGACAGTGCCGTTAATGTTGAATTTTAACAGCAATCCCGGCAGCCGTAAAAAAGGTATTAGCTTGAGTGCTGGTATAAGTGCAGGCTATTTATACAGTCAACGCAACAAACAAAAAAGTGCTGAACGTGGTAAAGACCATAATAAAGGTGATTATGATTTGGAAAGATTTAAATTAAGTTATGTTGCAGAGCTTGGCCTTGGCCCCATACGGTTCTATGGTTCTTATACACCTAAATCAATTTATGAACATAGTTTGGATATGAAAGCATATACTGTTGGTGTCCGTTTCAGCAACTGGTAAAATTCACTCTCTCTCCACTCAACCCAAGCCTGTTGAACCCCGGGTGTAAACAGGCGAGGGATTGGGTTTTACAATACAAAGCCTCTGGTTTTCACCAGAGGCTTTATCTTTGCGCAACTTTGAGGCATAATAATTGGTCTAATAAGAATCCACAATACCTTGTTTTGAAAATAAAATTGAATATGATTAAAAAGAGTTTACTGTTTTCCCTGATTGGTGTACTATTATTTTATGGCGTTACTGCCCAAAAAACCAAAGCAACAATTACCCAAAACCTTGTGGGCCATGCATGGAAATTTATTGCAGGCCCCAATGGTAAAAAAAGTACTGATAGCTGCGAAAAATATACTACTTATAAATTTAGAGCAGATGGAATAGTAGAGATAAGGCCTACTGACAGTACCAAATGCGATAATTGGACATTGAAGAGAGTCTGGAATATTATAAAACTGCATGACATAAGAGGTAAGGCTTATTTTGGTGTAAGGATTACAGAACAGTTGATGCCAGAAAGGCAATCTTACGATGACTTTACTTTTGAAGATAAAATATTTCTTATTGTTAGTTTAAAGAACGGAATACTTACGTGGACGTTAAAACCGCCTTATAACCGACCCTCAATTAAAGAAGCGGTAACTTATTTGCAATATAAATAGCCTAATTAAATTAGTATAAAATGAATAAATATTTCATTGCTGTTTTTGCTTTTGCATTGCCCGTAGTTTTACTTGTATAAATCATTTTTTTAATAGTACTGTTGATAAGTGTTTTTCCACATTGTATATGATTTGTTAATGTTATTCACATAGTTGAAATAATTTTACGTGGCATAGCGTTTGAGTAGTAGAAACAAAAATTACCTAAGGCATGAAGTACCTTCGTTTTAACCATTTTATTTTATTGTTTTCGCTGATCGCCATTTTTTCTTTTACAACTGATAAAGGCAAAAAGAAAAATACTACTTCTAAAACTGCTGGCGGGCAGGTCGCTAAAAAAATCCGCCCGGTAAGTAAAGCAGATTCTGTTACAAACCCTTACTACATTATTATAGATAAAAGCGATTACGAATTAAAAGTGTATGATGACGAAGGTTGGTACGCTACCTATCCCATTGTGTTTGGCAGCAAAGATTTAAGTGATAAAATGAAAGAAGGGGACAGGCTTACACCCAATGGAAAATTTAAGATCATCCTAAAAAAAATACATCCCAAATGGGGCCCGGAACTTTTACTGGATTATCCTAATAATGCCAGCTACCAAAAATTTAATGAACGTGTTGCAAAAGGTATCTTACCAAAATCTGCAAAAATAGGTAACGGTATTGCTATACATGCTACAAGGCCCGATGAAGAATGGACGGTAGATAATTTTTATAACTGGACGGATGGATGTGTATCGGTGAAATACACTGAGATGAAAGATTTGTTTAGTTATATACCTGTGGGAACTCCGGTGACCATACAACCCTAATTAATGCCCCTCCGCCCCTAAAGGGGAACTTTAGCCTGCAAATATTTAATTTCTTTTCAAATAAATAACAAGCTTCCATCGCCGTAGCTGAGAAAACGGAAGTTATTTTCCAAAGCATAATCATAAATGTTTTTCCAATTGTTTCCAGCGGCGGCGGATACCAGCAATAATAAAGTAGATTGTGGCTGATGAAAATTGGTAATGACAGCTTTTGCAATTCTAAAGCTATAACCTGGCGCAATTAAAATTTGCGTTTGTGTAAAAATCTTTTCTTTATTATTATTTTTCAACCAATTTAATAAAGCTTGCAAAGCTTGTTTTGCAGTAATGTTTTGGGTAGTTGATAATGATTCATATACTTCCCATTGGGTAATGTTCAATTGTGTTGATTCGGGGAACAGCATTGCCTTAATACCCATCCAGTAAAGGCTTTCGATAGTACGTAAAGAAGTTGTACCAACTGCAACAATAGTATTATCAAGATATAAAATAAGGTTTTCAATAGTTTCAATTGAAACATCAATCCACTCCGCATGCATTTCATGCGCTTCCATCTTTTCGGCTTTTACAGGCTTGAACGTGCCCGCACCTACATGGAGCGTAACAAAACCCGTTTTGATATTTCTTGTTGCTAAGTTTTCAAATACTTTTTCGGTAAAATGTAAACCCGCTGTCGGCGCTGCTACCGAACCATCATGCGCTGCATAAATAGTTTGGTAACGTTCCTTATCTTCTTCATCCACTTTTCTTTTTATATAAGGTGGCAAAGGAATATTGCCGGTATGTTCCAAAATTTCTGCAAAAGAAATATTGCCATCCCAGTTAAATTCAACTACGTAAGCATCTGGTAATTTTTCAACAAGCATAACACCTAACTCATAACCCGTACTCCCAATCTCAAAAGTTCTTACCAGTTCCTTCTCTTTCCATTTACCTGCACCGCCAATTAAACATTTCCATTTGCAGGTTTTTGTTGATGTTAATGTTGTCGTGTAATCTGCCTGGTAAGGTTCCAGTAAAAATATTTCTATTACGCCACCAGTAGGCTTCGTAAATAATATTCTTGCTTTAATAACTTTTGTGTTATTAAAGATCAATAAACTATTTTGTGGAAGATGCTGATGAATATTGCTGTAAACATCTGTTGCAATAGCCCCGTCTTTATAAATTAATAATTTGGATTGATCTCTTTGCTGCAAGGGGTGCAATGCTATTTTTTCATCGGGAAGATTATAGGTAAAATCCAGTATGGAAATATCTTTAGGATGCATGTATAGAAAAGTAAATATAGTAGAAAGATATATATAGAGAAAAAAGAGTTAGCTATTTTAAAAAATCATTTACCTCAGTAAACCATTTCTCTTTTTCTTTTTTGCAAAGGCTTTCATGGCCGCAACTATCATAGACAACTAATTTTTTTTGCGTGGCAATGTTGCCATAAATATCATCGATCTCTTTTTTTGAAACTCTCGGATCATTTTTGCCCCATTGCAGTAAAACAGGGCATTGTATTTCCTTTGCAAACTCCTTTGGCTTCATCCCGTAAGCCCAAAAGCCATGTTCAACTCCGCCCCAAAAAGTAATTAATCTTGCCAGAGGTTCACCAGGCAGGCCCATCAATCTTATTCTTCCTTCGGCAGCTTCCACAACGGAGCCAAAAGGCATTTCTACAATCATTTTATTTGGTTTCAACGGGTAATCTTTAATGGCTTTAATAACAGCAGCACCACCCATTGAAATACCCCAAAGCACTATATTTTTTTCGCCTTTACTTTTTACAAAATCATAAGCCAGTTTTACATCTTCACTTTCATAATAGCCAATGGTGCAGGTATTGCCCTGGCTTGCGCCATGCGCCCTAAAATCTAATTGAAAAGTATTGTAGCCCATTTTTCTAAAACCTTCGGCTTCTTTGGTTACATCACTTTTTCTGCCGCCGTGTCCGTGAAATAAACATACCGTTCCTTTGGCACTGTCTACAGTATTATACCAACCTTCTAATTTTAACTGATCGCTTGTAGTTAAAATGACAGTTTGTGTACCAGAGTCTGCTGCATCATTTGGTTTTTTAAAAGCATTGATACCCAAAAACATAGCCTTGGCTTTATTCTGCGGAGCGGCTTCTCCGGCATCATAAAAATGGGTGAATTTATACGCATGAAAAGCAGTAATGATGTTTATCAGAACAAATAAAATCAATACTATCCTCAAAAAGACCTTCCAAAATTTCTTCATATCTACAGCGTTGTAATTTTTATCAAAAGTAAAGTTAATAATATTGCGAACGGTATAAATTTGAAGGACAGAAACCGTACTTTAGCGGCTCATTTTAACTTTAAAAAGAACATCTATGCGATTTCCTAAACAGCTATTATTTGTATTGCTGCTTGTATCCGCCCTTACCTCTTTTGCCCAAACTGGCAAATACGAGTGGAAGGAGGCTACTTCCGGAGGGTTTACTTACAAGTATGTAACCAACGATCCGGCAAAAGCAAGATTCTACACATTAAAAAATGGGCTTACTGTAATTTTAAGTCCTACCAACAAAGACCCACGCATACAATGTTATGTAGCTACAAAAGCCGGTAGTAAAACAGATCCTGCCGATCATACCGGATTGGCGCATTACCTGGAGCACATGTTGTTTAAGGGTACTGATAAATTTGGTTCATTGGATTGGAGCAAAGAAAAACCGGAGTTGGATAAAATTGATGCCTTGTATGAAGAATACAATCATACTACTGATGTTGAAAAACGTAAAGCGATTTATCACCGTATAGACTCTGTATCCGGCGTAGCATCTAAATATGCCATTGCCAATGAGTATGATAAAATGATGGGTTCAATGGGTGCACAAGGTACCAATGCTTTTACTTCTTTTGAACAGACCGTTTATACCGATGATGTACCGGCAAATGCCATTGATAAATATTTGAAAGTGCAAGGTGAGCGTTTCAGAAATCCTGTCCTAAGGATATTTCATACCGAACTGGAAGCTGTGTACGAAGAAAAAAACCGTGGACTGGATAATGATGGCAGAAAAGTGCAGGAAAAATTATTTGAAGAATTATTCAGGAATCATAATTATGGTAAACAGACTACCATTGGTACTATCGAACATTTAAAAAATCCTTCGTTAACAGAGATCAGAAAATATTTTCACACCTGGTATGTGCCTAATAATATGGGCGTTATTTTAAGCGGCGATTTTAATCCTGATGAAATGATAAAGAAAGTGGCCGCTACATTTTCTTACATGGAGAACAAATCAATAACAAAATATACTTTTAGCCCCGAACAACCTATCACTTCGCCTATTGCTGCTGAAGTGGTTGGCCCCGATGCTGAAAATGTAACGATTGGTTTCAGGTTGCCAGGCAATAAATCTAAAGACGTATTGTTGGCTGATCTGGTTGGACAAATATTAACCAATGGCAAAGCTGGTTTAATGGATTTGAATTTGGTTAAAAAACAAAAATTATTAAGAGCATCGGCACAAGCATTTACTTTGATTGATTATGGTGTATTGTTTATGCAAGGTAGTCCAACACAGGGCCAATCATTAGAAGACGTAAAATCATTAATGCTGGGTGAAATTGAAAATTTAAAGAAAGGTAATTTTGATGATAACCTGATCACTGCAATTGTAAACAATCAAAAGAAAGCGAAAATCTTAGGTACAGAAAGTTATGGCTCAAGAGCAAGCGACTTGATGGATGCCTTTACTTCTGAATTAGATTGGAAAGACCAGGTTGCCTATACAGATCAATTATCTAAATTAACCAAGAAAGATATCATTGATTTTGCCAACAAATATTTCCAGGATAATTATGTTTTCATTTACAAACGTAAAGGAGAAGATAAGAGCATTGTAAAAGTAGAAAAGCCACCTATTACGCCTGTTGAAACCAACCGTGATGCTCAATCTGCATTTGTAAAGATGGTGAACAATATGCCTGCAAGTGTGGTAAAGCCTGTTTTCTTAGATTATACAAAAGATATTCAAAAATCAAAAATTGGCCCGGCAGAAGTATTGTATGTACAGAATAAAGACAATACCATTTTCCGTTTGCGCTACCGCTTTGATATGGGTACATGGAACAATAAAAAACTGAGCCTTGCAGCACAATACCTTCAGTTTTTAGGAACAGATAAAATGAGTGCCGAAGAAATTACCAAAGCCTTCTATCAAATTGCTTGCAGCTTTACTGTTAGTGCTGGTACAGAATTCACAACAGTAACCATTGAAGGCTTACAGGATAATTTTACCAAAGCAGTTTCTTTGTTTGAGGATGTATTGAAAAATTGTAAGCCCGATGAAAATGCGTTGAAAGCTTTAAAAGCAAGATTAGCAAAATCGAGAACAGATGCTAAAGCTAATAAAGCTGCAATCATGGCTGGCCTGGTTTCTTACGGAAGATATGGCAGCAAAAATCCATTCAACTATACATTAAGCGACGACGATTTAAAAAATACTACTGCGGATGAATTAGTAGGTATGCTACATAGCTTGAACAACTACTCACACAAAGTTTTATATTATGGCCCTCAACCATTGGCCCAATTAACTGCTGGTTTAGCCAAAGTACATACTGTACCAACTGCATTTACAGCGGCACCAGCAAAAACAAAATTTGCTTATGCAAACCAGGATAAAAATGAAGTATTATTTGCGGACTACAATATGGTGCAGGCAGAAATTCGCTGGGTAAGAAACGCAGCGCCTTACAGCCCCGATAAAGAACCAGTGGTAGATATCTTTAATAATTATTTCGGTGGCGGAATGGGTGCATTGGTTTTTCAGACCATAAGAGAAAGTAAAGCATTGGCCTATTCTACTTTTGCATTTTATGCAAAACCTGATAAAAAAGAAGATCCATTTTATACTTTGGCTTATGTAGGGTGCCAGGCAGATAAATTCAACGAATCAATTGTGGCAATGAATGAATTACTGAATGATTTGCCTAATGTTGACGAGAATATAAAATTTGCCCGTGCAGGTATTAAAAAAGATATTGAAACAGAACGCATCACGCAAGATGGTATCATTTTCAATTACCTAACTGCACAGCAAAAAGGATTGAACAGCGATATCCGAAAAACAACTTATACAGCAGTTGATAAAATCGGTTATCCGGAGTTAAAAAAATTCCATACTGAATATTTAGCTAATAAACCTTACACCTATTGCATTGTAGCTTCTGATAAAAAAGTTACAGAAGAAGCCATGAAAAAATATGGTGAGTTGAAGAGGTTGAAATTAGAAGAGATTTTTGGATATTAATTTTTAAATAGATTTTATATTAAAAAGTGGCGCCGATAATTTGGCGCCACTTTTTTTGTTTTTAGCTTATTTCTTTGCGTCTTTGCCCCATTGCGTCTTTGCGTGAAAAATAGTGGCCTATAAAATATAAATACGATTGCTGCAACTATAATTTCATTTTTACCTTTATCGCAGCAGGAATTGCTTTTTTATTTACAATGATAGCGCCCGTTTTTAGCAACAGGTATTTTTCCTGCATGTAAAGATATCCTCCAATGCCATTGCTATTGCCCCAGGAATTTTTTAGGTAATACCATTTATTGCCCTTTGCATCTTTAAACAAGCCAACAATATGCATCATGTGGTCTATAGCTGTAGTTTTATTTTCAAAAGATATTTGCCTTTCCTTTTGCATTTTTGAAATTGGCTCTGCTATAAATGCAATACCATCAGCATAATTAAAACCAGGTTCTTGCGTATCGCCATCCCATGCTACAGTGTAGCCATGTATTAAAGCATCATCAATAATTTTACTAAAATCTGTAAGGGGTACATTTAAATATTTATCGCTTGTCCAGTTATAAGGGTCTTCCAAAACAAACGGTTTATAAAATGGGTGATGAGTGTAAGAAGTAATTTCTATATAATCATCAGCATTAAAATGCAAATAATCTGTTGCAAAACTTTCAGGTGTAAATGTTTTGCCTTTGTATAAAAAACTAAAAGGTACTTTGCCTAAATAATAATCCAGTTGGTTATTCACATAAATGGAATCTTCAACGGTTAATCTTTCTTTTTTTTCTGACAATGCTTTTTCAACAAAATGTCTGATAACTGTATCAAGCTGTGCATGATTAGGTAAGGCTTCGCCATTAGGCCTTCCATTGTATGCATCTTCCGGCATCATGCCATAATTTTTTATTACCCACTGTATATCATGAAACTGCCCGCCCGGTGTAAATAAATTGCTGCCATGCAAAGCAAGATGCAAATTTATTTTACGTAGATAAGAATACCTCGCAATAAACATTTCGCTAAGATCAACACTGCTGATATGTTTTTTCAGCAATTCACTTTCTATAAAAGAGTTGCCCGAAAAACTCCAGCAGGTAGAAGAATTGTATTGGTCTTTTACAGCGGTACATTCATTTGAAATTATTTTTTTTAGATGCAGGCTGTCTAAAAAATGATGCTGGGCAAAAACACTGATGCAAAAAACAGCAGATAAAAATAATAAGGCGCACTTTTTCATTAGCCTAAAGTAAGCAAGTGAAAAGGATGTGCAAGTACCTTTTAGTGGGTATTTTACAATTTCCCATTCTTAATTTCATCCACCACACCCGGGTCAAGCAGCGTAGTAGTATCGCCCAAATTCTGCGTTTCGCCCTCTGCAATTTTTCTTAGTATGCGGCGCATTATTTTTCCACTACGGGTTTTGGGTAAGCCGGTTACAAACTGAATTTTATCAGGCTTTGCAATAGCGCCAATAATTCTTGTTACGGTTTGTAAAATATCTTTTCGGTTCAGCTCTTCATCAATGTGCTTATTGCTGCTGATTACAAATGCATAAATCCCCTGGCCTTTTATATCATGAGGATAACCAACTACAGCACTTTCCACCACCCCAGCATGCATGTTGATGGCGTTCTCCACTTCGGCAGTACCAATGCGGTGGCCGCTTACGTTCAATACATCATCAACTCTTCCTGTAATTCTGTAAAAACCGTTTTCATCTTTTAGAGCACCATCGCCAGTAAAATATAAATTGGAGTAGGTGGCAAAATAATTGGTGCGGCAGCGTTCATGATCGCCGTAAGTAGTTCTTAAAATAGCTGGCCATGGCGCTTTAATGCAGAGATTGCCTTTCAACATTCCATGTTCATCTTTTTGTGTTATTTCTTCGCCACGTTCATCTACCAGAATAGGTTGTACTCCCGGTAAAGGTAAAGTTGCCCAGCCTGCCCTTGCAGGTGTAATGCCTGCAAGATTGCTAATAAGAACTCCGCCTGTTTCGGTTTGCCACCAGGTATCTACAATCGGGCATTTTTTCTTGCCGATATTTTCATCGTACCAATGCCATGCTTCTTCATTGATGGGCTCGCCTACGGTACCTAATATTTTTAGAGAAGATAAATCCTTTCCTTTTAACGGATCTAAACCATAGCTCATCAAACTGCGTATAGCCGTAGGTGCGGTGTATAAAATATTTACCTGGTGCTTATCAACAATATCCCAAAACCTGCCAGCATCGGGAAATGTGGGAATGCCTTCAAACATTAAACTGGTACCGCCTGCACTTAACGGGCCATATACAATATAGCTGTGGCCTGTTATCCAACCGATATCTGCTGTGCAAAAATGCACTTGACCGGGCTGGTATTGAAAAACGTTTACAAAAGTATAATTGGTCCAAACCATATAACCTGCCGAACTATGCACAACGCCTTTTGGTTTGCCTGTGCTGCCGCTGGTGTATAAAATAAACAAAGGGTCTTCTGCATCCATTTCTTCTGCAGGAAAAGATACCACACCATCTTTCTCTACCTGCGTTTCTGCAAATTCCATTTCATCTTCCCACCACACATCACGTCCCTTTATCATAGACACTGGCGTTCTTGTACGGGTATAAACAATTACACGTTTTACAGTTTTGTTGCCTATCAGCGCATCATCAATAATACTTTTTAAAGGAATATCTTTTCCGCCACGGTAAGCACCATCGCAGGTTACAATAAATGTGGCTTGTGCATCCTCCAGCCTGTCTGCAATACTTTGTGCGCTAAAGCCGCCAAATATTACGCTGTGTATAGCGCCAATTCTTGCACAACCTAAAACTGCATAAGCCAGTTCGGGCACCATGCCCATATAAATACAAACACGGTCGCCTTTTTTTACGCCATTGTTTTTTAATACCTGCGCAAACTGGCAAACACGTTTATGCAAACGGGCATAGGTAACAATTCTTGTTCTCTCTTCAGGATTATTTGGTTCCCAAATAATGGCTGGCTTATCTGCCAAGGCAGGCAAATGCCTGTCGATACAATTTTCGGTGATGTTTAATTTTGCACCTTTAAACCATTCCACTTTTGGTTCGGTAAAATTCCATTCACTAACGGTATCCCATTTTTTTCTCCACGAAAAATTTTCTGCAACCGCGGCCCAAAACTCCGAAGGGTTTTCTATACTTTTTTTATAGTCGGATTGATATTGTTCAAAAGATGTTATCTGATAAGGATATGACATAGCAATTATTTAATCTGCTCCAAAATTATACATACGCAATCATTTATCGCATAAATATTTTAAATTCATGGTTAAAATAAAAACCTTATTACAGATAGCACAGGATAACAGCATTTAAAAAGGCTGTATCTTTCACAACAATTGTTTACTATATGGCTAACTCACTCGATAATTCAACCAAAGGAATTGGTAAAGTAATCTTCTCTTCATCGCTGGGCACTTTAATTGAGTGGTACGATTTTTACATTTTTGGTATGCTGGCCAAAACCATCTCTTCGCAATTTTTTCCCGAAGGAAATGATACGGCTGCTTTGTTGAGTACACTGGCCATTTTTGCTGCAGGTTTTTTGGTGAGGCCCTTTGGCGCATTGGTTTTTGGAAGATTGGGAGATTTGATTGGAAGAAAATATACTTTCTTGCTCACACTGGTTTTAATGGGCGGCTCTACTTTTTTAATTGGGCTGGTGCCTTCTTATAAATCTATTGGAATGGCAGCGCCCTTACTGGTGCTGCTGTTAAGATTGATACAGGGCCTTGCTTTGGGCGGAGAATATGGCGGCGCTGCAACTTACGTGGCCGAACATGCACCTGAACATCGCCGTGGTTATTTTACGGCCTGGATACAAACCACTGCAACATTGGGGTTATTTGTTGCTTTGGGCGTTATAATGGTAGTAAAGAATAATATGAGTGATGTAGATTTTAATAAGGAATGGGGCGGCTGGCGTTATCCTTTCTGGATTTCTATTCTGTTGGTGGGTGTTTCTATTTACATCAGATTGAAGATGAAAGAATCCCCGGTGTTTGCAAAATTGAAAGAAGAGAAAAAAACTTCTGTCAATCCATTGAAAGAAAGTTTTGGACACAGGGCAAATTTTAAAATGGTATTGCTGGCTTTGTTTGGTGCGGTTATGGGCCAGGGTGTTATCTGGTACACGGGACAGTTTTATGCACAATCATTTTTAGAAAATACGGTGAAGCTTGAGTTTATGCAAAACCGTGAAATAATGTTGTGGGCAATAGGTTTGGCAACGCCTTTCTTTTTAGTGTTTGGTGCACTGAGCGACAAGATTGGCAGAAAATGGATTATGCTCACTGGTATGTTATTAGGTGTTGTTTGTTATCGCCCAATATTTAATGAGCTTATAAAAAATGCAGATGCAAAACAATGGGAAACAAGGATAGAAGGAATGAGTTACGTAAAAATAAAAGGACAAAAAAATCCCTCCATAAAAATTGATACTATAAAACGTGCTGACCAAAACTTATTGATAACGCATGTAAAAGAAACATGGCAGTTAAAGGAAGGATTACAATTTACAAAAACATATGCCGATACTGCAGGACTATTAAAAGGCGATACTGCATATTTGAATATGGCGAAGCAACAGAATGTATATCAAGCCAACATTGAATGGGTGAGTAAAGATAAAAAGCCCGTTTACTCCGATAAGATTTTGACAAGCAATTTAAAATGGAAATACATTTTTTATGTTTGGATAATGATCATTTTTGTGACAATGGTATATGGTCCGATTGCGGCATTCCTGGTAGAATTATTTCCTACAAAAATAAGGTACACTTCTATGAGTTTACCTTATCATATTGGCAATGGTGTGTTTGGCGGATTGGTGCCTTTTATTGCTACATTATTATCGGCAACATTTACAACAGATCCGTTGGTAGGGTTATGGTACCCGATTGGTGTGGCTGCTTTATGTTTTGTAATTGGGGCTTTGTATTTGAATAATAAAATTGATAAAACTATTAACGATTAAATAAACCTATAAGGTTTTAAAAACCCTATAGGCTTATACTCAGGCAAAAAAATAAAACGGTAAAATATGAACCAGCTAAAAAGAATAATGGGTTTTTTGTGGATGGTAATTGCACCAGTTGTAATTTATTTTTTAGTTGCAGGTGCTTTTCATAATATCAATAGCGCTGGTACAAAAGATATTAATAAACCTATCCCGTGGGTTATAATCATCACCATTTTTACACCCATTGCAGTTGGCTTGATGGTGTTTGGTTATTATGCAGTGAAAGGGGAGTATGATAAATTACCGGAGAGTTCTGATGAATTAGATTAGCCGTCTTCAACAGGCCCAGACTGACAGCCGTAGCTGACTTGCAGAAACATTAACAGAATAAATTGTAACAAAAATGCGTTCGGTTCGTTCTAAAAAAATTATGAGACGAACCTTACTGTATAGTTTTGCTTTACTCACTACCTGGATTTTGCTGGCCCAATGTTTTATAATGCGCAACCGCTGGAGCGATAATAAGGCTTACGGTGTTTTCAAATCTAAAGATATTCCCCTTACGATTTTTGATACAGTAATAAACCAACGGCATTTGCATTATGCTGTTTGCGGCGGCGACAGTTTACCCACTTTGGTCTTTATACATGGCAGCCCGGGCAGCTGGATGAATTACATGAAATTTATGTGGGATGCAGATATGCGTAAAAAATTCAGGATAGTTGCTATTGACAGGCCGGGCTTTGGTTACAGCGATTTTGGGAAAGCCATTCATTTACAGGAGCAGTGCAAAATAATTATGCCGGTGCTGCAAAAATTAAAAAGTAATCAGCAAATGTTTTTAGTAGGGCATAGTATGGGTGGCCCAATGGTTGTAAAATTAGCAGCCGATGACCCAACCTTATTTTCAACAATAGTAATTGTTGCCGGTGCATTGGATATTAACCAGGAAGCAAAAGAAACCTGGCGAAAAATTATGAACGTGAGGCCGATGTATTGGCTCTTGCCAGGGGCATTTGGCCCAAGCAATACTGAACTACTTTATCTTAAAAAAGATTTATTGCCTTTGCAAAATGATTTTAAAAATATTACTTGCAAAGTGTTGTTTGTGCATGGCGATGCCGATACCTGGGTACCTATAAAAAATATTGCCTTTGGAAAAAAGATGATGGTCAATGCCGCCTCAATTACTGCCGATACATTACACGGAGCCGATCATCAGATACCGTGGAAACGGCACGATGAGCTGAAAAATATTTTACTAAACTTATATTAATTCACTATCGCTTTATAAATAGCTTCCTGCACTTTTGGCCGCACATTCATGTTCAATAATTTTTTATTGATGTCGCCGCCATCAGGATTAACACGGTTGCTTAAAAAAATAAAAATCAATTTATTTACCGGATCAGCCCAAATACAGGTACCTGTATAACCAGTGTGGCCAAAGGTTTGCGGCGATGCAGATAAACAAGGATAAGGTTCGGGCCTTGTAGCATTATCTTTTTCTGGTTTATCAAATCCATAACCACGGCGGCTGATATCGCTGTGGTAAGCTGTGAAAAGGTCAACCGTTTCTTTGCTGAAATATTTTTTACCGTTGAATGTACCACCATTCAATAACATTTGCATAATTACTGCTAAATCATAAGCATTGCTGAAAAGCCCAGCATGGCCTGCGACACCACCAAACATCGCAGCACCGGGATCATGTACATCGCCACGCAACAATTGCAGGCGAAAAGTTTTTTCATTTTCTGTTGGTATGATCCTGCTCAACGCAAAACGGTTGGCTGGTTTAAAACCTGAAGTGGTTAACGCTAAGGGGTCGTAAAATTCTTTCTTCACATATTCTTCTAAAGGCTGGCCACTTAATGCTTCTACCACTTTACCCAAAAAGATAAAATCGTTATCGCTGTAAATATATTTTCCTGTCGGACCTAAAGGACTTTGTAAAATGCGTTTGTATAAAGTGTCTCTCCAGTCGTTGCGCATGTATAAATCTTTTGCTACCCTGATATGAAAAGAATCGGTTTGCTTGGAAGAATAATATTTTGCAAGCGGCTTGCCCTGGGCATCAATGGTTTCTTTATAAAAAGGAATATAGGCTACCAGGCCTGCCTGGTGTAATAAAATATTTTCTATCAATAAATTTTCTTTATTGGTGCCTTTAACCCAGGGAAGATAATCACCTAATGTTTTTTTAAGGTCCAGTTTACCTTCATCATATAATTTCATAATGCTGATGGTAGTGGCGCAAATTTTTGTGCAGGAAGCCATATCGAAAATCGACTCCAATTGCACGGGTTCATTTTTATCGTACGTAGTATAACCATAGGCTTTGTGATAAGCGATCCTGCCATCTTTTACCACCAATACTACCCCGCCAGGTGTAGCCCCTTTTTCAATGGCATCATTTACAATAGAATCAACAGCGCTCAACCTTACCGGGTCAAGGCCTGCTTGATCAGGATTTATTTTTGGTAAGAATGAACCGGTATTTACAATGCCGCTTCCAAATTTAAAATCATCGCAAACAGTTACCGGCAATTTCCCTTTTGAAGGGATTTTTCCTTCCAACAAATCAATGGCTGTATTTTGTATAATATCATCATCTTCATAACAGGCAATAATATTTTTTGCATCGCACCAGTTTTTTATGGCATAACAATTACCAAAAGCAAATGTGATGGCATTGGTTTGTTGTTGCAATTGCGTTACAAAGTCAACCGCATTTTTTGAAATGCCAAAATTGTTTGCAGGTGTCCTGTTATAATTATGAATACCAATAATTACTTTTTTATACCCTTTTTTTATTTGATCAAACGTAGCCGCAATGGTTGAAGTATCCTGGTTGTAAGGGAAATAAAAAACATCCGCATTGTAATCAGTACGCATTCTTTTTGCAAAAGCATTATCGATGTTGTTGCCCACGCTTACATAAGCTACATCGCCACTAACTGGTTTAGCAGGTGCTGCTAACGGGAATACATCATCTGTTTTTCTTAAAACAGTCAATGCGTTTTCAGCAATCAACCTTCGCATAGCAGGCACTTTACTATTTAAATCATTGGTAAGATTATCGCTACTGACAGGTTGCCATGTACTTAATCCATACTGGTATTTTGCCAGCAATACTTTTTTGCAATGCATTTCAATATCATCCCAACTGATCTTTTTTTCTTTTATAGCATCTTTAATTTTTTGAATAGCCAACGGTACATCACCAGGCAAACAAAGCATATCATTGCCTGCCACCAGCGATTCAACAGAAGCAGCGCCATCAGGATAATATTTTTTTACGCCCTGCATTTCCAAAGCATCGGTAAAAGTTAAGCCCTGGTAACCTAATTCATTGCGCATTAAATCAGTTACATTTTTGTGAGAGATAGATGTTGGTTTGTTGGGTGTATTATCAATTGCAGGAATAGATAAATGTGCAATCATTACGCTGCCGATACCGGCACTAAAAATTTGCCTGAACGGATATAATTCCAATGAATCCAGTTGCGCCATTGATTTATTGATTACAGGCAAATCCAAATGAGAATCTACCGATACATCGCCATGACCGGGAAAATGCTTGGCACAAGCCATCACACCATTATCCTGCATGCCCTTCATGTACATAATGCCAAACTGCGCTACTTTATATTTGTCTTCTCCAAAACTTCTGTCATTAATTACAGGGTTGTTGGGATTATTATTTACATCAACCACCGGTGCATAATTTACTTGTATGCCAACCCGTTTACATTGCTCTGCTACAATTTTTCCATATTGATAAGCAATTCCTGCATCAGATACAGCGCCCAGCATCATTTGCCTGGGCAGCGGCAGCACGCTGTCAATCATACGCATGCCTACGCCCCATTCTGCATCTATACACATGAGTATGGGCGTTTTTGCCTGTGCCTGTAAAGTGTTTAAAATATTGGCCTGCTTAACCGGGCTACCTTGAAAAAGACAGATACCACCAATATTGTATTGTTTACTAAGTGCTGTAACAAGGCTATCAAAGAATGTTACCGTTTTTGTACGGGCATCGTAAGTAGATAAACGCACCACCATCAATTGGCCAATGCGTTCATCATTGGATAAAGTTTTATAAACACTGTCGGCCCATTTATTGGCTGGTGTTTGCGCAACAGAAAATTTAACGACAAGGCATATAGCAATTACCAATAAAAATTGTTTCATCATAGTTATAAAAATACTTAATAAAGGCAAATATCAGCTATTTTAAATAGTAGGTGCTTGTAAAAATATTTTTTAACTTTACGGTATGTCAATTGTAGAAAAATATAGGCCGCATTATACTTATGATGAGTATTGCCAATGGGAAGGCAAGTGGGAATTGATTGATGGGATGCCTTATGCAATGAGCCCTGCGCCGGTGCCGCAGCATCAACGGGTATCTTTGATTTTAAGTTTTCAATTTGAACAGGCAATAAAAAAAGGATGTAAAAAATGTAAAACTTATTTACCACTTGACTGGAAAATTACAGAAGACACCATTGTTCAGCCTCATGTTTTAATTGTTTGTAATAAAATAGAGAAGAAATTTTTAGATTTTCCTCCAGTTTTGGTTGTAGAGATTTTATCGCCATCAACAGCGGCTAAAGACCGTGGGCTGAAAATGGAAATCTATCAATCTCAAAAAGTAAAATATTATTTAATTGCAGACCCGCAATTTAAAAAGCTGGAAATATATCAGTTGCTCAATAATGTTTATGAACCAGTTGCGGTAAATCCCGATTCATATACATTTAATTTGGAAGAAGATTGCTCAACTGAAGTTGACCTTTCAGATATTTGGGATTAACCCCGTTTTTATCTCCATTTAGTCAGAAAATTTTGCGACTTTTGCCAACTAAATCAAGGAGGACTTTTTGCCGGATATCATTCAATTATTACCCGATAACATTGCCAATCAAATTGCAGCAGGTGAAGTAATTCAGCGGCCGGCCAGTGCTGTAAAAGAATTATTGGAAAATGCCGTGGATGCAGGTGCCAGTGAAATTAAATTGATCATCAGCGATGCCGGTAAATCTTTAATACAGGTTATCGATAATGGTAAAGGCATGAGCGAAACTGATGCCCGTATGGCGTTTGAACGCCACGCCACTTCTAAAATCAAAAACATAGACGATCTTTTCAGAATAAAAACAATGGGTTTTAGGGGCGAAGCTTTGGCAAGTATTGCGGCAGTTGCACAAGTGGAACTGAAAACCAAAAGACACGAAGATGAAACCGGCGTTTATTTAGAAATAGAAAACAGCATTGTAAAAAAACAGGAGCCTATTGCTGCACCTGTGGGTACCAGCATTGCAATGAAAAATCTTTTTTTCAATGTACCGGCAAGAAGGAATTTTTTAAAAAGTAATCCTGCTGAGCTAAGGCATATTGTAGATGAATTCATCAGAGTAGCAATGGCTTTTCCGGAAATTTTCTTTTCGCTTACCAGTAACGGACAGCAGGTTTTTCATTTGGATAAGGGCACTCTAAAACAACGCATTGTTCAAATACTCGGCAATAATTACAGTGCAAAATTAGTAAGCGTACAGGAGCAAACTGATTACATGAATATTTTTGGTTTTGTTGGCAAACCAGAAACGGCAAAGAAAACAAGGGGCGACCAATACTTTTTTGTAAACAGCCGATTTATAAAAAGCGCTTACCTCAATCATGCGGTAATGAATGCGTTTGATGCCATGATTGGAAAAGACAGTTTTCCGATGTACACTTTGTTCATCGATCTTGACCCATCACAAACGGATATTAATGTTCATCCAACAAAGCAGGAAATAAAATTTGAAGACGAAAAGATTGTATATGCTTTTGTGCAATCTGCTGTAAAACATGCTTTGGCACAATTCAGCATTACACCTACTTTGGATTTTGATCTTGATCTTTCCATTCAACAGCTGGATGCGATAAGCAAACCATTTACCGACGAAAAAAAATCAACTGCTACATCTTCTTCTTTATACAGCACTTTCACTAAAAAAAATCAATCCCATTTTATTGAGAGCAAGAGTGAGTTAAAGCATTGGAAGGATTTTTATGAGAAGACAACTGATGACGGACAACAGACGACAGGCAGAGAACCGGTGACCGACGACAGAGGACAGATAACAGATAACGCTCAACAGACATTGCATACTGTTAATGATGTGAAACCTGCTGCGGATAATTTGGTGCAGTTGCACAATAGTTACATTGTTGTGCAAACTAATAGAGGTTATTATTTGGTTAATCAGCAAAATGCACACGAACGAATTTTATACGAACAATTTATTGCTGCGGTAGATGGCAAACCGATTGCAACGCAACACAGTTTATTTCCTGCTGCGTTGGAACTTTCAATGGCTGATGCTGTATTATTGAAAGAATTAATTCCTGACTTAAACCAATTGGGCTATTTATTAGAGCCTTTTGGCAATAACACTTTTGTAATACAAGGCTCACCGGCAGATGTTGTTGATGGTAATGAAAAAGTGGCGGTAGAGAAAATGCTGGAACAATACAAACATTTCAGCAACGATTTAAAATACAGTAAAAGAGAAAAATTATTGCGCTCTCTTGCATTGCAGCAATCTATTAAAGCAGGCAAAAAATTAATGGAGAAAGAAATGCAAATGTTGATTGAGGATTTGTTCAATTGCAATACGCCGAATATTACGCCCAATGGCAAACCCACTTATTTGGAATTTAAAAAAGATGAGCTGGATAAGATGTTTGGGAGATAGTTATTAATCAATATCAGCATTTGGCGGCATCACCACGGGTTTCTTTTCATCATCTAAAACAAACATCAGTTTAGATAACATTTCCTGGTACTGTTTTGTTTTGCCAAACTGCGTTTCAATATTGATATAGCGCTTATTTTGCTCGCCATAATACACACTTAAGGAGCCATCTTTATTTACATTTACATTATCCTGCAAAATACTATTGTAACCAAAGCCAGACATAGCATTGTATATTACCTCGTCGGTAGTAAGTGCAATATCGTCAACATCCTGCCAGTAATTTTCAAAAACCAGCTTGGCGTCACGCTGCCTGTTGCCACCGGGCATATAAGTTTTTATAGAAAAATCGTTATCGGTATTATTATGCAGTGCAATAATGCAGGAAGCTGTATCCGGTATCAACTGTAATAAATGCGCCGCAAATTTTTCTACTTCAATTGCAGCCAGTGGGTCTTTTTTTCCATTTGCTTTAAGTGTAACGGCAATGCCTGCGGCTGAAAATATCCTGTTAGGGTCAAATGTATAGGTTACACCTTTAAATGGAAAACTTACCATGCGCTGGGCATTGTTCTCAATCTTTACCAGTAAGCCACCTCTTTCCTGCAATACCATACGTGCTGCTTCCACCGAAGATTTTTCATTATCATGTAAATTAATACAGCAGGTATTTACTCTCTCTCCATACTGAACTACTTTTAATAAAATGGTTTTATCTCCCAATTGATGGGTGATGACTTTTTCAGCGGCAGTAAATGAAGCTTTTGTTTTGTTCGTACCGGGGCGAACATGTTCGTGGCTTTTTGCAGCGCACAATACAGTAGTTAAGGAAAACAATAAGGCTGATAAAGACATCAGGCGGTTTGGGGTTTCAACAAATATATTTAGAAATTTTAATTTGGTACTAGAAAACGGCCATAGAATGCGATGTATATTTATTCACACATGTTCATTACTAAAAAATCCTGTCTTCAAAAGATGAAGACAGGAGTTAATTTATCATGAAACCAGAGTACTACAATTTAGTAAACTTAGCGTAGCAATATCTGCCACCATACAACACTTTTATAGTGTATATGCCAGGGGTAAGGCCATTCATACTTATGCTTACGATATTATTACCAACAACACCCTGTATATGTTTATCTTTTACTTGTACGTTCATTGAATTATATACATAAGCGTCTATTGGCCCGGCTTGGGTTAAACTTACATTTACGTTTACAATATCATTTGTAGGGTTAGGATAAGCCTGTAATTCGCAAACATTGCTTGATACATGTTCAATATGAATTACACTGCAATATTCTTTTACACAACCACCAGATGTTATTGCTTTTAAACAAACATTGTAATAACCAGTATCGGTAAATACATACACGGGGTTATTTTGATGTAAGATAACAGGCGTTGTTGTTGCCGGAGATATTTTAGTGATCGTCCAGGTTTGGTCTAATATGGTCCAGTTAGCATTGGCGTAGAAATATAATTTGTTAACTACAATTGGATCTTTTTGATAAGTATAGCCTACATGAATACTATCGCAATTGATTTGTGGCAATACAGTTACCTGTTTGCAGGTAGTAGTTGCACAAGCCGCACTGCGCCATGCTGTAAGGCATGCAGTATATACACCTGCTGTTGCATAGCGATGTGTTGCAATTACATCATGGCTTCCGGCTGCGTCACCAAAAGTCCAGGTATAGTTTACATCGGTAGCTATAAAATTAGGCGTGAATTTAAATTTCTGGCTATCGTTACTGAATTTTTCAAAACTGAATAAAGAAATTTCTGTGCAGGATGGCGGAGGGTTGCGAACAACAATGGTATCACAGATTTCTTTGGTGCAATTTGGACCAGCTGTTACATTAAGGCATACCCTGTAAGTGCCGGCCTGTGCATATTCATGAACTGCATTCCATGTAGTAGCTGTAGCGCCATCACCAAAATGCCATACAGCAGTTGAAGCAGCAGTTGGGGTAATAGTGGTGTTGGTAAAATAAACTTTATGTGTATTAACAGAATCTGCACGCATGGTAAAGCCTATTTGTATGTTGCATGCAGATTGTACAACAATAGTTTTACAAATTTCACTTACACATGGTGTTGTGCCTGGAGCGTTACCATTTTTCTTTACACGTAAGCAAACAGTATAAGTGCCTGGTTGTGCAAAAGTATGTGTTGGATTTACATCCAAAGAAGTAGTACCATCACCAAAAGTCCAGCGGATAGAATCTGTAGAAGATAGTGGCGTACTTAAATTATGGAAACTAATTACAGAAGGGTTGGTAGAAGTAGCTGACCAACTATAATCTGCTTTAAGTGTACAAGGCTGGCTAACAATAACTGTTTTGCAAAATTCACTTACACATCCCGAAACAGTAGTAGCATTATTTTTCTTTACACGAATACAAACATTGTAAGTACCTGCATTAGCATAAACATGATTTGGTGTGCCAAGTGTTCCCACCACACCATTTATAATTGTACCATCACCAAAATTCCAACGGATAGAATCACTGGTTGCTGCAGGTTGGGATTGATTTTGAAAATGCACATTATTCCAGGCTAAAGAATCTATACTCCAGGAGAAATAAGCCTGAAGGTTACAGGCAGCTTGTACCACAACTGTTTTGCATAATTCACTTACACATGGCGAAGTGGTAGTAGTATTATTTTTCTTTACACGAATACAAACATTGTATGTACCTGCATTGGCATAAACATGATTTGGTGTACCAAGTGTTCCCGCCAAACCATTTATGATTGTACCATCGCCAAAATTCCAACGGATAGAATCACTGGCTTCTGTTGGTTGCGATTGATTTTGAAAATGTACTGTATTCCAGCTTAAAGAATCTATATTCCAGGTAAAATACGCCTGCAGGTTACAAGTGTTGGTGCCTTGCTGAATGGTAACTTGCTTAATTACTGAATCGGCACAAACAATTATGCCATTAGGACTTTTTCTTAAAACGATATGTGTAACATTATATACACCATTGGCTGCATAAGTATGTGTAGCAATAGGAATGCTAACAACGCTGCCATCGCCAAAGCGCCAGTAATGCACTGTATTAAAAGAATCGCCTAAAGCAACAGGTGTAAATTTTACGGTAGTGGCATTGGTAAACTGAAAACTAAAATCTGCATTACAAACTGTAATCGTTTGCGCCTTAGCAGTAAAACTAAATGCGGCAAATGCTAGCAGAATAAGGGTAATAATTTTTTTCATAACAAACATTTTAAATTAAGGGTATGGTTTTTCTTTTGTTCTTTTAGAAGATACCCTTACTTTAAATTGCGTTGCCCCAAAAAAATAAAAAACCTACAAATGTTGAATAGGCGAATATTTAAAGGCGAATATTGCTCTAACTGAAAAACATTCAATATTCGACATTTATCCATTCGATATATGAAACAGAAGCTCTTGAAACTTATAGCTTTAGCTAATATTTTTCCCTGATTCCTTCTATGAATTTTTCTACAGCCCTGCGTATTGGTGTGGCACCAGTGATATAATTATTGGCTAAAACCGAGAAAATCAGCAGTTTGCCTTTTTTGGTGATCAAATAGCCACTTAAAGCGCAATTATTGCTTAATGTGCCTGTTTTGGCATAGATAAAACCAGCATCTTTTTTATAATAACTGGCAATAGTGCCTGTACCTCCGGTGGCTAAAATGTTTTTCATTCGGGTAAAGCCGAATTCATTTTTTAGCTTATTTAATATATACACAAAATCTTGTGGTGTAAATAAATTATAACGGCTAAGCCCGCTGCCATCTACCCATTTTGGGCGCTGCGGAATATCTTTTAAATCGCTGTTTAAAATAGTATCAATAATTTTTTCATCATTCATGTAACCCAAATGTTCGTTGCTTGCCATTAATAATGTTTGCTCTGCAAAAAAATTATCGCTGCGGTGCATCATGGGTTTAAAGAGGGAATCTGTGGGTTGGGAGTGGATGGTAATTACTTTCGGATCTCCGGGAAGTACTGGAACAAAATCATCTTTTGGATAAATTATTTGATGAAGTGTATCGGAAAGCATTTTTTTATTTGTTTCTCCTTTTAAGGTTGCAAAAGGAACATAAAATGTTTTTTTCTTTTCACCATTAAATTCTAAAGTAAATCTATTAGTGCCAAGATCTCTGACAACGCTTGATAATTCGGTAACTCCTGAGTATTTCAGATAAGGTAACTGAAATGACGGAACAAGATGTAAATTGGGTTGTTTGCCTCTTAATTCCAATATGTTTCCAAATATCGGCAGCGATGATCTTTCAGCCATGTAATCATCATTATAATCATTCCAAGCCCAGCCTGATCCTAAAGGTTCATCTCTCCACACTGTATCTATAAGACTAATATTAGATGCTTTCCTGTTTTTTAAATAATCAAATACAGGTTGGTGTAAGAATTCTTTATAAAGAAAGGTTGGATCTCCAGAAGGGAAAATATACAAACGGCCATCATCGTCAAAAACCCTCAACCCCACCAAACTATCTCCCAAATATTTCATACCTGCATACAGCGAAAACAATTTGGTATTGCTTGCGGGTATAAAATAAGTGGTAGCATTATTATTGTACCAATATTTATTAGTGGCTGGTTCATAAATGCTGATGCCGATATGGCCTGTGCTAACAGCGCTATCTTTTAATAAAATGTTTTGTGCCTGTTTATTAATTTGTTTGCTTACAGAGCAAGAGGAAAAAATTATTAATAATGAAGAATTAAGAATGAAAAATACTTTGGAGAAATGATGCTTCATGACTTTTAATTTTATGCTGCTGTGATTTTTCTACAATTACCTTTAACAATTTATTATTTTGAAACCTTAAGGCTACTGTCAATTCTCTCGTAGTAATTATAATTATCACAGTGGCCATAAGGCGGCACTTCACGAGTCACAGTGTTTTTGTGAACTAAACTAAATCCGTTCGAGGTTAAATTATTTATGATAATTGTATCATAATCTAAAATTAAGAGAGAGTCTTTTAATTTATAGCTCCCTATTCGATTATCATCGCTGGAGACATAGTGTTGGTTCACCGATGTTTTTTTATAAGAGCTATCTTTATGAAACTCCAATATTGTTTCTCCATCTACTTCGGAATTTTGTCCAAAATTAGCCTGAAGTACTTCGTTTGAACATTTGACCTTAATTTCTTTCAGCCTCCAGGTTCCTACTATTGATACATTGTTATTTGTTGTGCAGCCTGCAAAGGATAAAATACAAAAAATCAGGAAAAGGTTTCTAAATTTCATTTTAACTTATTTACTAAAAGTTTTTTTAAGGCTCAGAAAATCTTTCTACAAGTTCATAAGACTGATAATCTTAAAAACGCTACCCAATAACCAATAAACCAATTACCCTCTCTCCTGCGCCCTCAACCACCTTTCTGGTATTTCATTATGGCTGGCTTGTTTGTAATCTTTGTAACTGCTGCTGATGAATTTTTTATTCGGCAATTGCATCCACCATCTTCCTGTTTTTTTGCTTTGTAAAAAAACAGTTTCTACTTCGGTAAAATTGCAATGGTATTCATTAAAATGATGACGGTCTTCAATAGCAGCTTCATGCTTTGCCCTGTTTTTGCCATCAATAAAATACCAAAGCATTTGTGCAATTTGTTTAGCGGTAAGGTCGTGCAGGTCTTGTTGTGGCAGATAACCATAAATGCCAAAGCTGCTCAAGTTGTTGCTCATGCCTGCATAGCGGGTGAGCATGCATGCTTCTTCACCCGTAAAGCCATTAGGACTTTGTAAAGAAGCCGGCGAATCACCATATTTAATGGCGCTGATATCAAAGCTGAGTAAATCGGTATTGCGCAATACGGGCTCCATCTCTTCCATGTCTTCTTTTGCAGTACCCAATCTAAAACAATCAAAGCGAAGCTTGTCCATTGTTTCCAGCATACGTGGGTGTACAAAATAACTTTGAAAGCCAATATGGTTGTAATGCTTTACCAAATTAGGTTCGCCGGTAAGCATTTCCATTAAAAAATTTTCACTGCGTTCGGGGCTTTCGCCTCTAAGGTTAATGTTGGCATCAATGCAGGTAGCTTCAATCGATTTTTTCAATTCTACATAAGCAAAATATTGTGCCAGCGTAATATCGTGTGAGCCACCAAGGATAACCACTGTTTTATTCATGCGCAGCAATTCTGCCAAAACCGTTTTTACAGCGGCGTAGCTGTCATTTAAAGTGGCGCCGGTTTTAATATTGCCAATATCGGCAATGGCCATTGTTTTATGCCAAAAATGCAATTGATACAATTGCCTTCTTATGGCATCGGGTGCTGAAATAATGTTATTAAAAACCCCGCTTCCCCTTGTTTCTGCAATGCCTACCAGTACAATATCTGCATCAGTTATATCCGGAATCTCTTCTTCGTAAAGCGAAATATGTTTGGCAAATTGCCCGTCGTTATAGCCATTGTCATCGTTAATGCTGCTCAGCGATACAGGCTCTAAAAAATCATGCAGGTCGTACATCTAAAAAATTTGGGCAAACCTAATTTAATAATTTCAGATTGTGGGAACGTTATCGTAAAAAATGCAAAATTTCATGCTTTTAAAAAGCGTAAAACGTTAACTTCGTTTCCACAATTTTAATTTTAAACGATGGGCTATAAAGAAGAAGTACTTAAAGATGTAGTGATAAAATTTGCCGGCGATAGCGGCGATGGTATGCAGCTTACTGGAAACCAGTTTACCAATAATACCGCCATGATGGGCATTGATTTGGCTACTTTTCCCGATTTTCCGGCAGAGATACGTGCCCCGATAGGAACCCTGCCAGGCGTGAGTGGTTACCAGTTGCGCTTTAGCAGCGACAGGATATTTACTCCTGGTGATGCCTGCGATGTGCTGGTGGCAATGAATGCAGCCGCTTTAAAATCCAATTTAAAAGCATTAAAACCTGGTGGTAAAATTATCGCCAATGTTGACGGGTTTGATGCAAAGAATTTGCGCCTTGCCAATTATCCCGAAGGTGTAAACCCGTTGGAAGATAATAGCCTGGGCAATTTTGAATTGATAAAGATAGACGTGACCAAGATGACCCGTGAGGCATTGAAAGATATCACCATGGGTGTAAAAGAAAAGGACCGTGCAAAAAATATGTTTGTACTGGGCTTTTTATACTGGATGTATAACCGTGATATGGAAAACACCATCGGTTTTATTAAAGATAAGTTTGGCAAAAAACCAGAAATATTAGAAAGCAATGTAAGGGCATTGAAAGCCGGTTTTAACTATGGCGATACCACCGAAACCTTTACCACAAAATACACCGTTGAAAAAGCTAAGATGGAACCGGGTGTGTACCGTTCCATCATGGGTAACCAGGCTGTTGCTTATGGATTGATTGCGGCTTCACAAAAAAGCGGGCTGCCTTTATTCCTGGGTAGTTACCCCATTACACCAGCCAGCGATATTTTGCATGAATTAAGCAAGTATAAAAATTTTGGTGTAAAAACTTTTCAGGCAGAAGATGAAATAGCGGCAATAACTTCGGCTATTGGTGCCAGTTATGGCGGCAGCCTGGGTTTGACCACAAGCAGCGGCCCGGGCATTGCATTAAAAGGCGAAGCGATGGGTTTGGCGGTGATGCTGGAAATTCCCTTGCTGATTATCAATATTCAGCGTGGCGGCCCATCAACTGGTTTGCCTACCAAAACTGAACAAAGCGATTTGATGCAGGCATATTATGGAAGAAACGGCGAATGCCCCATGCCTGTAATTGCAAGCAGCACACCCAGTGATTGTTTTAGCGCTGTGTACGAAGCGGTAAGAATTGCAGTAACGCACATGACACCGGTAATGTTTTTAAGCGATGGTTATATTGCCAACGGCGCTGAACCATGGAAATTTCCCAAGAGCGATGACCTGCCGGAAATAAAAGTAACCTTTGCCAATGCAGCCAATAATTTAGTAGATGGAAAATTTATGCCTTACCAGCGTGATGAAAAATTAGCAAGGCCGTGGGCAATACCCGGCACTGCAGGTTTGGAGCATAGGGTAGGCGGCCTGGAAAAACAGGATATCACCGGCAACATCAGCTACGATAGTGAAAACCATGAACACATGGTTAAGACAAGACAGGCTAAAGTGGATTTGATTGCCAATTATATCCCTGAACAAACATTGGATAGCGGCCCTGCAAAAGGAAAAGTATTAGTACTGGGCTGGGGCAGTACATACGGTTCTATAAAAAGTGCTTGTAAAGAATTACAAAATGAAGGCTTGGAAGTGAGTCATGCACATTTGCGTTACATCCGCCCCTTCCCTAAAAACTTAGGCGATATTTTGAAAAACTTCGACACCGTGTTGATACCTGAAATTAATAACGGCCAGTTGATAAAAATTATCCGTGATGTTTATTTTGTAGATGCAAAAGGCTACAATAAAATTATGGGTGTGCCTATTACAAAAGGAGAGTTGGTGGAAGCGATAAGGAAGTTGTTGTAAGTATTTCTTCAGTATAAAATTTTACAAAAAAGGCTTCGTAATTACGAAGCCTTTTTTGTAACTCAATTATCATCAATGCCTTATTCTCTCTCTGCCTAAAACAATTCCAACCTTTAGGTTAAAAGTAAAATAGGCATCATTGTTTTTTGGATTTCCTCTTTGGTCACCACTGGAAGTGATGTGTGTAGGATCCAATTCATACTGGCGGTCGTTAAGCAATAATGCATTGGTTAATTTACTGCCAGTAAAGTAATTTGAATATACAGTCGGGTTAACATAAGTTGTACTTACGTCATCTAAATAATCAGTATTTAAAATGCGGTAAACATATTCAGCCCTAAGTGTTATCATTTGAGATAGTTCATATTTAAGGCCTACACCAACAGGGATGGCTATTTGATGCAAACTGTACACTTTTTTATTTGGGTATTCCGAAAAGCCTTCTCCCTCAGTATGCAGTGGTTGAAGATCAACCCACTTGTTTAATAATTTAGCCTGGGGGTTAAAGGAAAAAAAGCCCACTCCCGCAATTAAATAAGGCGAATAACGTGGGGGGGCATTGTTCTCGTCATATTTTTTAAAAATGAAAAGGGGATGGAATTCTGCAAGCGCAGAAAATTCTGATATAGTGCTTCTGAAGCTAAGATTGCGTTCATACCTACCCGTTGTAGTTGCTTTAACGCTCTTTAAAATACTGTCATAAGCTTTCACTTGTCCAAAAGTTCCTTCAAGCCTTAGTGCCACCGCATTTTTATAGATGGCACTTAAAAAAACACTGCCAGCTAATTGGCTGTTTCCTAAATTGAGATCTTTTATAAATTTTTTCCCGTTCCCTTTTTTTCCTCCCAGGTCAGTAAGGCAATTCATCATTCCAACAGAACCACCCACTTCAAAAACAACAGGGTTATCGTAGTAATTATTATCATAAAAATAATACTGAGCAGTAATTTTTTGCGCAGCACAAAAAAGCAAAACAATAAATAATATGATTGATCGCAGTTTTCTCATTTGAATGATATCTTTTGGGTTTCAATAGTTGTAGTATTTTATAGGATATCAGTCAAATGGCTGGCTAAATGCAATTAACGTAATAATTACGAAAAAAAATCCTGTCTTAGGTATTTGTTTAAAAGTTTTAATGTGGCACCTGCATCATATTAAAAAGCGACCGCTTAACTATAGAATGCAATTGGTATAAGATGCCTATAAGCATCTATATGCAGCCCCGGCTATTATTTGCAAATACAGCCGAGTTATTAAAATATGATACCAATTTTAAAATTTATTGAAAAATATGCATCATTCTTTTTTGGATTACCTCTTATATCATTCGTAACAGCGTAATGACTGGGGTTGATTTCATTTTGACGATCCTGAAGTGCCAATGCCTGGGACAACTGGGCACCTGAAAGATACTTTGAAAATAAACTTTTATCAATATACCTGGTGCTAACATCATCCAGGTAATCGGTCATTAATATCCGGTAAACACATTCTGCACTAAAGCTAATGTTTTCTCTGACTTTATATTTTATACCTGCTCCAACAGGAAAATTAATCTGTTTTAATTTATATTCTTTTCTGTCCGGGTATTCTGCGAAGCCTTGGCCTTCTGTATGTAAAGGCCTGAGGTCTACCCATTGGCTATCTAATTTTGCCCTGGGGTTAAAAGTAAAATAACCTATACCGCCAAGGAGGTAAGGAGAAAGCCGGGGAAATTTATTACTGGAAGTATAATTTTTAAAAAACCGGGGATGAATTTCGGTTACTAATGAGATTTCGAAAATAGTGCTTCTGAAACTAAGGTTACGTTCGTATCTGCCACCAGTTGTTTCTTTAAAACTTTTTTGCAGTGCGTCACTTGCTTTTACTATGCCCCATGTAGCTTCAGTTCTTAAAGCCACGGCATTTTTATAAACCAAGCTATAATAAATGCTGGCTTCAGGTTCAGTATTGCCTATATTAACATCCTTGACAAATTTTTTACCTATGCCTTTACCCCCACCTAAATCTGTAAGGCAATTCATTAGGCCAAGTGATGCTCCAATTTCCGAAGTGAAATTGCCGGAGTAATAGGCGTCATCGGGAAATTTTGTTTGTGAAAAACTTTGCTGTACGGCTAAGGTTAAAAGAATGGCTATGCCTATTATAGCAGATAATTTTTGCATGAAATAAGGTGTTTCCTTTGTAAAAAATGGGGTTATTTAAAAGGATACCTAGAATTTCACAATTGAATATCAGCTTTTTTTTGAATGCGGACAAATTTACAGACAGCATTTAATCCACATATGCTGCACTTAGGGCTTCGTGCTGTGCAAACATATCTGCCATGCAAAATAAGCCAGTGGTGGGCTATATGAACAAGTTGTTTTGGTAAATTTTTTATCAACTGTTTTTCAGCGGCTAAAGGTGTTTTTGCATTAGTAGTAAGCCCTATCCTTGCACTCACCCTAAAGACATGTGTATCTACTGCCATGTTGGGTTGCCGGTCAACTACAGAAGTAATTACATTAGCTGTTTTTCTGCCAACGCCTGGCAATTCAACCAATTCTTCAACCCTCATAGGTACTTCACCGCCAAATTTTTGCAATAACATATTGGCCATGCCAATAAGGTGTTTGGCCTTGTTATTTGGATAAGAAATGCTTTTGATGATTTGAAAAAGCTCTTCGAAACTTGCCTTGCTTAAAGCTTTTGCATCAGGATATTTTTGAAACAGGAGCGGAGTGGTAAGGTTAACCCTTTTATCAGTACATTGGGCAGATAATATAACCGATACCAATAACTGAAAAGTATTATCGTAGATCAATTCGGTTTCTGCATCGGGGGCATGATGTAAGAAATAATCAATAACAAAGTTGTAACGTTCTTTTATAGTCATAAAAAAAATCCCCCCGACAATATTGTTGGGGGGACTAAATTACGTTAAATTGAATGATCTTAAACTGATGCTGAAAGTTCGTTTACCGCTTTCTCTGCATAGTTTAAAATGTTGTCAATTGTCTGCTGGCTGGGCGACATATTTAATGCTTTCAAATTGTTTTGCGCCGATGTCAATTCTTCAAATTGTTCACGCAAGCTCCAATCTGTTTCCAAAGCAGCTTTTATATCAGCTGTTTGTTTTGTAGAAGTTTCTTTGTACAAATAAAGCAATAAATCATCCTGAGTAAAATTGTGCATAGCAAAAATTGGGTGTTGTTTTAAAAATTAAATATCCATTATCCAATTACTTAAACGGTATTTTTACGGGGATATTGTATTTAAACGCAAATTATTTGCTTTCTGCAGGAGGGCCAATAATGAACAGGTCTTCATTATCTTTTTTCATCATATAGTTTTCCCTTGCATATTTTTCAATGGTTTGGGGGTTGGTCTTCAATAAGTTAAGGTCTTTGGTAGTTTCTTCTATCTTTTTATTAAGTAATTGCTCACTTTTTTGCAATTTACTATAGGTGTCTGCACGTGTTAAGCTTGATGGAATATCTTTTGGGTCAAAGAAAAATATCCATACCAAAAATGCTACCCCTGCAATAAGGTATTTGTTTGTAATCCAGGATGGTATGTGCTTTAAAAACTTCATTTAGTTCATAGTTCATGGTTCATGGTTCATGGGAAACTGCCATGAACCATGAACTATGAACCATATGCTATTTACCAAATTTAATCTTTCCTTTTGGATAAATTCCACTTTCGCCTAATATTTCTTCAATGCGGATCAATTGGTTGTATTTGGCCATACGGTCGGTTCTTGATGCAGAACCGGTTTTAATTTGTCCGCAATTTAAGGCTACAGCCAGGTCAGCGATGGTAGTATCTTCAGTTTCGCCGCTGCGATGGCTCATGATGGTATTGAAACCTGCATTTTGCGCCATGCTTACTGCATTGATGGTTTCGGTAATGGTACCAATTTGATTAACTTTTACCAATAATGCATTTGCAATGCCTTCTTTAACACCTCTTTCCAAACGCTCTACATTGGTTACAAATAAATCATCACCTACCAATTGGCATTTAGTGCCAACGGCTTCGGTCAACATTTTCCAGCCTTTCCAATCATCTTCTGCCATACCATCTTCAATACTGCAGATTGGATATTGTTTAACCCAGCTTGCCCAGTAAGCTACCAATTGCTCGCTGGTCATCTTCTTGCCATCGCTCTTATGAAAAATGTATTTCTTTTCTTTTGCATTCCACAATTCGCTGTTGGCTGCATCCATGGCAATCATAATTTGGCTGCCGGTTTTAAAGCCTGCAGCTTGTATGGCTGTCAAAACTGTTTCAATAGCTTCTTCATTGCTTTGAATGTTTGGTGCAAAACCGCCTTCATCACCTACGTTGGTGCTAAAGCCTTTTTTCTTCAATACGGTTTTCAACGCATGAAAAATTTCTACACCCCAGCGCAAGCCTTCGCTAAATGAAGTAGCGCCAACAGGCATTACCATAAATTCCTGGAAATCTATTTTATTATCGGCATGTGCACCGCCGTTTAAAATGTTCATCATTGGTATAGGCAAAATCTTTGCATTGGTACCACCAATGTATCTGTACAAAGGAAGATTTGCTTCTAGTGCGGCAGCTTTTGCAACAGCCATACTTACGGCTAACATTGCATTAGCGCCTAATTTTCCCTTGTTGGCAGTGCCATCCATTGCTATCAATGCGGCATCAATACCAGTTTGGTCAGCTACATCCCAACCCAATAAATTATCAGCAATAATGGTATTTACATTTTTTACTGCTTTTAATACGCCCTTGCCGCCATATAATTTTTTATTATCGTCTCTCAACTCTACCGCTTCATGTATGCCTGTACTTGCACCACTTGGTACAGCTGCACGCCCTAAATGTTCGTTTTCTGTTAAGATATCAACTTCTACTGTTGGATTGCCACGGCTGTCTAAAATTTGACGGGCATGAATGGATGCGATGTAACTCATTTTCTTTGATTGATTTTGATTATTGAAATTATGCTTGTGAAATTCTTGCTTTTAAATTATCAGTTACGCTTAACCATTCTTCATATTCCTCACTTTCTTCCCAAAGTTCTTTTAACTCAGAATTAGTTTTTATTTTATCAATAGCTTGTTTGCTAAATGTGATGATATCAACATTTGCAGAAATAATGTTCGGCAAATCTTCGGATGTAAAAGGCAATAATTTATTTTTTGCCAGCCACTCTTTGGCTTCTTCTGAAAAATCTTTAGCTGGATTGGCAATTGCCGCTGCTATAAACTCAATGGCTGCAAGTGCAATACAACATTCTGGAGATTCAAGATATTCATCTGCAGGGGAAGCAACAATTCTATTAATGGCATTGTAGATTTCCGCCTTGCCATTATCATTTACATCAGCTAAAAAATCTAATGCATCATCATTTCCAAAATTTCCATTATCCCAGGCGCCCATTATTAATTGCTTGAAGTTAAATTTCTAAATATGTCTTCTAAACTATTGCTTTCGCTTTGCAAAGAAACAATGTTCCAGTTATTTTGCAAACTCAGTTCTAATAATTGTTTTCTTACACTTTCGGAGTTACCAGTTGAAAGTTGAAAATTAGAACTTGAAGGTTGTTTTATTGTTGTTACTTCTTTTATATTTTGTAATATTTCAATTGATACATTTTCTTTGAACTGTACCAATACCACATGATTATCGGTGTTGCCTTTTTGCAAATTGCTCAACTTTTCATCAGCCACAATATTGCCTTTGTTAATGATGATCACCCTGTCGCAAATCGCTTCCACTTCCTGCATAATGTGCGAAGAGAACAACACTGTTTTTTCTTTACCCAATTCCTTTATCACTTCCCTTATTTCCACAATCTGGTTGGGGTCTAATCCGCTGGTAGGTTCATCCAATATCAATACTTCCGGATTATGAATAAGTGCAGCAGCTAATCCTACACGTTGTTTATAACCTTTGCTCAGTTGCCCGATTTTTTTATTGGCTTCTTCTTTTAAGCCTACTGTTGCAATAACGGTTTCTACTTTTTGTTTTAAGTTTTCAACCTTATGTACATTGCCCACAAACTCCAAATATTCTCTTACATACATATCATAGTACAAAGGGTTTGCTTCGGGCAGGTAACCAATTTTCTTTTTGCTCTCGTTGCTGTTTTCATCAACAGTAATACCGCATACAACTGCATTGCCACTATCTGATTTTATGTAACCCGTAATAATTTTCATGGTGGTGGATTTACCAGCACCATTGGGTCCCAAAAACCCAACTATCTCTCCTTTATTAATGGTAAAAGAAATATTATTTACCGCTTTTTGAGCGCCGTAATTTTTTGTAAGGTTATTTACTGTGATAGACATTTGAAAGATTATAACACAAAAGTAAAAACGCCGGGCTATAAAACCCGACGTTACTTTTATTATTTAGTTATTTTTTTCTCCGCCACCGTTATTGGGATTAGTGTTAGGTTTTTGCTGTCCACCCTGCCCGCCACGATTTTGCGGTGGCCGCTGCGGCCTGTTTTGTTGATTGGGATTTTGCCCGCCACGATTTTGCGGAGGCCTTTGCTGCCCACCACCTTGATTTGGATTTTGTCCACCACGGTTTGGTTGTCCGCCTCCGGCTTGTTGTTGATTTCCTCTGTTTGGTCCGGCTTGTTGACCACCTTGTCCTCCACGATTTTGCGGATTACCGCCACCTTGTTGTCTATTTCCTTGCTGTGGTCTGTTGTCGGTCGCCCGTTGTCTGTTATTGCCTTGTTGCTGATTCCTTTCATTATCCCTTCTCTTGCGGCTCGTCTTTTCCAAACTCTTTAAACTGATTTGCCCAACCACATCTGCATATACCGGTTCAATATCTTTTGGCTTGTTAGTTACCACTTCCACCGGTTCTAAATCTGCCGGCCTTATGCCCTGACGGTTTAATTCTTTTATCTTTTTAACCCTTTCTATCGTTAAGGGGTAGTGTTTGGTACTATCCGGCAAAGTGTACCACATCAGGTTTTTAAAAATATCTTTCTTTACCAAAAATGCCCGGCTTTTTTCCATCTCCAGCATATCTGCATCATCAGGGAAAAATTGCAATGCATCCATATAAGTATCCAGCTCGTAATTTAAACAACATTTTAAGCGGCCGCATTGTCCGCTCAGTTTGGTTTGGTTGATACTTAAGTTCTGGTAACGGGCTGCGTTAGTGTTTACGCTTTTAAAATCGGTAAGCCAGCTGCTGCAGCATAATTCACGGCCGCAACTGCCAATACCACCAACCTTGCCAGCTTCTTGCCTGGCACCAATCTGGCGCATTTCTACCTTTACTTTAAACTCGCCGGCATATAATTTTATCAACTCGCGAAAATCCACACGGTCATCAGCAATATAAAAGAAAGTGGCTTTGCGGCCATCGGCCTGTATTTCCACTTCAGCCATTTTCAATTCTAAATTTAACTGGCGGGCCATGGCACGGCTGCGTATCAACACCTGCGCTTCACGAGCTTTGGTTTCTTTCATTTTTGCAAGGTCGGTATCGCTTGCACGGCGCAACACTTTTTTAATATCAGGGCTTTTTTCATCTACATTTCTTTTCTTCATTTGCAAACGAACCAGCTCTCCGGTTAAGTTTACCATGCCCACATCAAAACCACTGATGCCTTCCACAGCAATCATATCGCCCTTTTCAAAAAAATGAACCGTAGTATTTCTATAAAAATCTTTGCGGCTGCCGTTGTTAAAGCTCACTTCTATAATGCGGCAATTACTTTCTGGGTCGCTGAAAGGTAAATTAGCCAGCCAATCATGTACGTTCATACGGTTGCAACCGCCTGTGCTGCAACTGCCATGGCTTTGGCAGCCACCGGGTGCACCATTTTTTGTTCCGCAACCTCCACTTCCACATCCCATATCTTAATAATTGATAATTGGTTAATTGATAATCTAAAATAGATTAACTGCGTTGCAGAAAAATAATTGCAGGCAATTAATTAAAAAAAGGATTTTTTGAACCAGGCGGGAGAATTACTATTTGGCTTCATTGGCGTCGCATGGAACATCCCGGCTCGGCGGGACTCTTACCATTTCTCTATTGGGCATTAATGAATTGTTTATGAAATGCCTATAAAGTAAAACGCCTATTTGATGAACAAAGATTATATGCTGATAACAAAATAATCGTACGTAGTAATTTTCTTTCTCTGCCTCAATTTCCTCAGTTCACCAAAATTAATGATTTGTTACTAATTATATGATATAACCTGATGGAAAGCGCATGAAACAGCATTTTGGCGTTGGCATTGCGCTCAATATAGTAGCTGGCCTTGTCCAATTCATTGATGATGGCCTCTTGTTGCCCAACATTGCAAATTTTGTTTAGCCGCATCGCAAAATCCTGATCAGCAGTCAATTGTCCTCCGGTCGTCTGTCGGCTGTCATCTGTTGTTCTTTCTCCAATAGCCCTCAACCTCACCGCCTGCTCCAGTAAATGAATAAAATATTTGAGGAACTGTTTTTGCTTTTCCCTTCCCAGTTTTGCGGTTTCATCAATCCATTTCACCTGCGCCACGGGGCCGGTTTTTAAAACGGCGTTAAGCCATTCTCTCAACATAGCCTGCCAATCATCTTCAGCATGCTGCAATAATTGAAGCGCTTCCCGGTAATTTCCTTCAGCAAGGGCAGCAATTTGCCCGGCCTTGGTGATGTTTACGCCTTCTTTTAATTCCAAGGCGGCTTCTACTTCTAAATTGGTGAGCAGGGGGATTTTTACCAGTTGTGTTCTTGATAAAATGGTGGGCAAAATCATGCCTTCACTTTCTGCTACAAAAATAAATAATGTATTTGGCGGCGGCTCTTCAATCAGCTTTAAGAGCTTGTTGCCTTCCTTGCCTAAAAATTCGGGCAGCCACATGATTAGGATTTTATATTCACTTTCAAAGCTTTTCAGGCTCATGGTGCGGTTAATATCATTACATTCTGTTGCAGTGATATTGCCTTGCTTATTTTCGGCTCCAATAAATTGCAACCAATCGTACACATTGCCGTATGGGCTTTTGACTACAAACTCCCGCCACTCTTTTATAAAATCTGCACTAATAGGTTTTTCGCCCGGCTTTTTTGTAATTACAGGGTAACTAAAATGTATGTCGGGGTGAATTAATTCAGTTGCTTTTTTGCAGGCCGAACATTCTCCGCAGGAATCGTTGAGCAAAATCGGCTCTTCTTTTAGTACTTCCACAAATTCTGGCTCCCCAAATAACGAAGGCTCGGCCTGTCCTCTGTTGTCTGTCGCCGGTCGTCCGTTTACTTTCTCGCAAACAATGTATTGAGAAAAAGCCATTGCCAATTGCAAGGCACCACTTCCTTCTTTACCTAAAAATAATAGGGCATGGCTCAACCTGTTGTGTTGAATCATTTGCACCAATTGTGCCTTGGTTTCTTTTTGCCCGGTGATGGAATGGAATTGCATAGCTGCAAAGATAAGAGATGAAGCAGGAGTTAAAAACTCATAACCAAAACATGTTTATTGGTTTATACGGGAGCATCCAATTTTATATGGGGCTTTGAACTGCTCTTGACTTTTTTTGTGTCGCTAATTGCAAAACATGCTCTTGCTCAGTTGGATTCATTGTAAGTAATTCAGGGAAAGCATTTATTAATCTGGTTTTAGTAAGCACCATGGCTACGCTTACTCTTTCATATTGGTAAGATAATTTAAAACCTAACTTTAATAACGCTTCTCTTTTTTTAGCCAATGCTATACCGTTATTGTTTATAAGAGTAATAATTTCGGCGTTATTATTTTGTTTTCTTGTGATTAAATATTCATCATAGGCAATCCTCTTTTCAAAGTTTAATTCTGTTAGTAAACTGTCATATTGCAGGTATATTGGCGAAGCAATTATTCTTTGCGCCAACTCATTTAAAGCATTTTTGGCATTTAAAGAATCCAGATCATTTTGCTTCCCAATTTCTTTTTTAATTGGCTGGTTGCCGTTATTGTTTTGTTGGCAAGATGTACCGCAAATGAATAATGTTATTGCTAATGTAACAGATATATAAAGTTTCATAGTTTTCCCTGCGTATAGTAAACTCGTTTAGATATATAAAGTTAAGAAAAAATATGTTGCCTCCTTTAACATTGATAAACAATGATAATAGTTGCACAACAAAAAAGCGGACACAACAAAAGTTGCATCCGCTTTCTATAAATTATTTTTAAACTTAAATCTTGCTGGTAATTTCTTCACTCATTGGTTCTACCTTACTTGGAAAATAAGCCACCAGTTTTCCATTTTCATCCAATAAAAATTTACCAAAATTCCATTTGATCTCTGCATCCAATACTCCGTTTTCTGTTTTGCTGCAAAGCCATTTAAAAATTGGTGCAGTATCATCGCCTTTTACAGAAACTTTTGCTGCCATAGGAAATGTAACACCATAATTTTTTTTGCAAAATTCTTTTATTTCTGAATTGGTACCGGGTTCTTGTCCGCCAAAATTATTTGCAGGAAAACCAACGATTACCAATTTGTCCTTGTAGGCTTCATATAATTTTTCAAGGCCTTCATATTGCGGAGTGTAACCACATTTTGAAGCTGTGTTAACCACCAATATTTTTTTGCCCTTGTATTTTGAAAAATCGATAGTGCCTCCTTCCAAACCTTCTACTTTAAAATCGTAGATAGATTTTCCTACAACCATTGTTTGTGGTTTTGTGGTATCAGTATTGATACTTGTTTTGTTGCTGATTTGTGTTGCGCAAGTTAATGCTGCTGCAACGGCCAGTACTTTTAGCATAAAGTTTAATGTTGTTTTTTAATAACAGTTATTTTAAAATATTGTTTAAGCATTTTTGCCGTATTTGAGTCGGAGACTCAAAACCATTACATCCCCGGCAGAGACGGGGACGAGCTATTGCTTTTCATAACAACCTAAATCGGGTAAACCTGCATTTCGGTTGCCATCATCCAAATCTTTTGTAAAGCCGGTGGCAATACCTTTATTTATACCAGGAGCAGTGCCATCAGAAATTCTAAAATTAAAAATACGCTTAATGGCATCAATCCCATCAAAACGAGGGTCAAGATTCCGTAAGTTATTTGTTAACGTACTATTTGCAGGATCAGCGGTACCGCGGTATAAATTATTTTGAAATGTTACATTGAATGTAGTGCTGCCTTGTTTGTTAACAGCAACCTCGTTGGTTACAAACCCGGAAGTATCTGCCCAAAAAATACAATTGCTAAATACCGCATTTAAATTAGCTGTAACAGTAGAACCATTTTGTGTTGCAAAATTGCTTAGCGTTAATACAGGGTTTTTATGCAGAATATAAGCGTTGGAATATGCGGCTGCTGTGCAGTTGGTGAAACTATAATCACCACCATATATTAGTGTAATGTTGCTGCCGCAATTGCTGATTAAACTATTGTTGGCTTGTATGCTTGTATTGGCTGCAAGTATACCAGCATCGTATGCGTTATCAATAATACATTGTTGTAAAATAATTTTTGGGTTGGCATTAATAGAAGGGTTGGTTGCCACCACAGCCTGATAAGCATTTTTTATAACCGCAAATTTCAAGACATTGTTCTTACTGTTGCTTCTAAAATAAATACCGGGCCATCCTGCCGGCAAATCTTTATAGTCTGCATCTAACCTGTCACCAGCAAAAACTACTTCATTATTTTTTGTGCCATTTATTATAAGAGAGCCATCCACAATAAAAGGCGCATCGGCATGGCTGTAAATTTTACAACCTGCCTGCATGGTTAATGTTGCAGTGGTATCAATACGAAGGCTGCCAACAATTACATAGGGCAAATTGTTTGTCCAGGTAACATTGCCACTAATAACATGGTTGCGCAAAAAGATGGCGTTTTGCCCATAAGCTTCCAGTTGCACAAAACGATCGTTGCCATTATAGTTTATTAAAATGCTGTCGCTGATAATGAAAGGAAGATTGGCTGCATTCGGATTAACAGTGACAGATGCAAAAATGTAAATACTATCATTAGCTGCAATTTCTACATTATTCAATTCGGTTGCGGCCATTCCGTTTATATTTATTTTAAATGCAGATGCAGCACCACCCATTAATTTTACTTTGCTCAGGCGCAGCTTTTGGCTATTTTCATTAATGATTTTAAATGATTTGGTGATAGAGCCTGTGGTTGTAAAAACGGTATCGTATTTTAAAGAGTCTGTAGTAATAGTAACTCTTGCCTGGTTAGTGGTAATAAAAGAATCTTTTTTGCAGGAGGTTATAAAAACCAGTAGGCAACAGGCAATGGGCAGTAAGAATAACCGTAATTTCATAATTCAAATTTAAACTAAAACTATTTAGCAGCGCGTGCTAAAGTGGCAATAAATAATTTACACCTTCGTTTTGTAATAATATACTGCCACACGCTTCCAATGCTGCACCAGTGGTTATTACGTCATCAGCCGGTAAAATATTTTTTCCTTTTACAGAAGCTGGGTTAGTAACCCAAAAACTGCCTTCTGCATTTCTCCCATCTTTCAGTACGAAGCTTATGGGTTTGAGTTTCGGTAAACCGCTGGCGAATAACATTATTGGTAATAACAGGCACATTCATTATTGATGACATGCCATTGCAGATAATCGTTGCCTGGTTATAACCTCTTTTTCTTTCTTTATCAGGTTAAAGCGGCAAAGGAATTAAATAGTCAATGTGATTGAAACAGTAACAGGTCAATAAACTTTTGCCCATCATCTCTCCCAAATAAAAACCAATTTCGGTTTTATTCTTATATTTTAACCGGTCAATAAGACGCTGCAATAAAGTTACTTTGAAAAATAAAATTCGCTGTGCGCTGCGGTAACCGCCATACGCCCTCCAATATTTTTACAATCGGGTTATTACCAAGTTACCTAAAATTGGTGTGCGGCCAATCGTTGATGCAATGCACGCATAGTAAATTATCTTTTGCAATTAAATCGCTTCCGCATTCAGTGGCATAGGTGAGGATAAATAAGATGAAGGGTAGGGGAGAAAACGTATTTCAGGGCCTGCATAAACCTAAACGGATTTTTAGAAGAAAAAAATGTTCAATGCTCAACAAACAATTTTCAATAAAAATACAGCGCATTTTGTTGAAAATTGAACATTGAAAATTGAGTGTTGGGTATTTATTTCAGAGCTGTTAAAATAAATACTGATACACTTCTTCCACTTTACCCAGCGCAATAATTTCAATATTCATTTTTTGCTTAGGCAAACTCTTCGCATTGTATTTACTCACTATAATTTTTTCAAAACCTAATTTTTCTGCTTCAGCAATGCGTTGTTCAATACGGTTTACGGCTCTTATCTCTCCGCTCAATCCAACTTCGCCTGCAAAGCAAATTTTTTGCGGAAGCGGAACATCTTCATAACTGCTGAGCAAAGCACAAACAATGGCAAGATCAATAGAAGGATCTTCAATTTTTAAACCACCGGCAATATTCACAAATACATCTTTAACACCAAAATGAAAACCGCCGCGTTTTTCCAACACCGCTAATAATAATTGTAAACGGCGCAAATCAAAACCACTTACTGTTCGTTGCGGTGTGCCGTACACACTTTGCGTAACCAATGCCTGCGTTTCAATCAGCAAAGGACGCATGCCTTCAATAGTTGCAGCGATTGCAATACCACTTAACGCATCTTCTTTTTGCGTAATTAAAATTTCGCTGGGGTTGGTTACTGCGCGCATGCCTTCGCCGGTCATTTCATAAATGCCTAACTCTGCTGTAGAACCAAAACGATTTTTTAGTGTACGCAAGATGCGGTAGGCATAATGACGGTCGCCTTCAAACTGCAACACCGTATCCACCATGTGTTCCAAAATTTTTGGACCGGCTATGTTGCCATCTTTAGTAATATGGCCAATTAAAAAAACCGGAGTGTTGGTTTCTTTTGCAAAGCGTTGGAGTTCTGCTGCAGTTTCTCTTATCTGGCTAATACTGCCAGGACCGCTTTCAACAAAAGGCGATTGTAATGTTTGTATAGAATCTACAATTACCAATTGAGGTTTTAATTTTTTTATCTCCGAAAAAATTGTTTTGGTATCTGTTTCGGTAAGTAAATAAAAATTTTCACTTTTAATGCCAACCCTGTCGGCACGCATTTTAATTTGCTGTTCACTTTCTTCACCACTTATATATAATGTAACAACATCTGTTAATTGCAAACCAATTTGTAAAAACAAAGTTGATTTACCAATACCTGGTTCGCCTGCAACTAAAACAATACTGCCCATTACAATGCCGCCACCAAGCACACGGTTCAATTCACTGTCTTGGGTAAGAATCCTTTTTTCTTCGGCACTGCTCACTTCATTAATAGAAATAGTTTTTATTTTTCCATCTCTTTTATAATCGGCCCATTCGTCTTTTTCTTTTTTATCACTGCCTTTA